>Ga0233426_10000117_pt1 | contig 90042 bp, 78 predicted proteins | sample SI_118_April2016_6_FD_179875 | JGI IMG/M metagenome (GOLD analysis project Ga0233426, IMG submission 179875) | Seawater microbial communities from Saanich Inlet, British Columbia, Canada - SI_118_April2016_10_MG | ecosystem: Environmental > Aquatic > Marine > Inlet | place: Canada: British... | reverse complement strand
CTCGTTGATAAAATCTAACCATTGCTGCTTAGTGGGCTTATTCATTATTGACTCCAGTAGTAAAGAGTCGGTAGGTTAAGTCAGAATTGGGGGTATTGTTAGAGTGTGGTTGGTTAGGCGCTTACCTAACTTTAGTCTTTGTGAAAAATCGTATTACGGTGCGCCATGGTCTTTTTCACCTGTATTTATCGTGGTGCGTATAGCCCTAGCCGGATCACTAATGGGGATAATGTGACAAGGATTGACGAAGTCAGTTGCTCACTCCATGTGAACTTTTTCACAACTGGCGCATCTGATGGCTCAGTTGTGTCAATTGCATCATAGAGATAAGGCTTCCATGAATATCGTATTACTACTTCAAAACCTAGATAATCTAACTGCTATCAATTTAGTTCAAGGTTTTAAACAGACAGGCTGCAATATTGAGGTCATACCTTACTATCAAGACAATAAAGAGCAAGTGGCTGTTGTTAGCCAGAACCAGCAATCGCTTCTTAAATATCAATCCACTTTGCACAACCCCAAAGATTACGATGCGGCAGTACTTTGGTGCTGGGGCACTGCAGCGCTGGGAAGGAAGTACTTGAAAATATTTGAGGATCAAGGTGTTTGGGTGCTCAACTCTACCAACAATACTGCTATTACCGATAGCAAGACACAGTTTGCCAAAGTACTTATCAAGAATAATATTGCTACACCTAAAACCTGCTTTTTTGATACCCAAAAATCAGAGCCTAGTTATTCGGATGTCGTAAAGCATTTGGGTTCGCCTCCTTATGTTTTAAAGCATGACTATGGTACTCAGGGCAAAGGTGTTCAGTTTTTTCATTCTCAGCAGGAGTTCGATGGATGCCTAAATACATTTTTGGATGCAAGCGAGAAGGGCGGAAAGTTCATCGTTCAAGAGTTTATTGGCAATCCTAACAAACCTATTTATCACTACCGAGTAATAGTTATAGGAAACCAAATTTTTCCAATAGGCAGAAAAACTACGGCCAAAACTCCGATGAGTATTTCTAACTTTGCTGCTGGTAGTACTACAGAATTTTTCCATATTGGCAATGATTCGCTAATGCATACCGCTTTAGAGGCCGCCAAAGTTTCTGGGCTAAATGTTGCTGGAGTAGATCTTATGGAATACGAGCATCGAGGACAGCAACATGTTGTTGTGTTAGAAGTTAATGATGGTCCGGGCACAAAAACCTTCGATCAACATGGCTACCATGTTTCACAGATTATCGCTGATTATGTTATTAATGAGCTATCCCTAATCTCCAGATAGAGATGTCTAAACATTAGGAATCCTTGGTTATATAATGGTTTACGACAAAACAGCCCATCACCCACTGGGTGCAACCAAGAATTATCGCCGTGCTACCTTATAAACTCGATAACACCAACGATTTGTTACCTCTCGTGCGGGTTTACTTGCCACCGCTCAATTATTGGAATCGCTGAATATGGCACAGTGCATTAATCAGCATTTTACGTTACCTAAAAGCAATCGCGGTTTTACCCCATCGATATACATTCATAGCCTGTTGTTGATGCAGCATAAGGGGAGCTTTCACCTTGATGAGGCGCGTCATCTTCGAGACGATGACGTGTTACGCGAAGTAGTTGATTTTTTCAGCGACCACGTTAGGTGACTGACTGTGCCGCATGGGCAAGGTTCCTAAGGTGGAGGCTAGTACTTACATTAGTCCTTTTTTAGATGATACTATTAATTTCTTTTTAGCTGACAGTGGTGCCCATATGAGCGAAAGGGTAAACCATTGCACAAAAACACCATTGTCGATTTATTATCTCAAGCTTATTTTTTCCATCGACTGGCTGAAAAGCTCAACGATCGAATTGTACTAGAAAGGCAACTGCCGCTTGCGCCAATAGAATTGACCTATACTAATCTCGTCGCCCACAGTATCATCGGGACGACGAAACCAACTAATTGAAACACGATGTGTTGATTAAATTAGAGCTCACCAATACTACGCTAACAGATAAACATTAAAATACTCATTGTTTGTTATCGTAAGTATTACCTGTTTCAATATATTTATTGGCAATCACTGCTGATGTTGGAACTATATAGTGCTAACTGACTCATTACATAAGAATACAACGGCTTGCATCGAAAAAGAGACCCTTTACTATGGAACAAAACAGTTCAACAGCACCCTTTAAGTCGAAAAATTTTACCGTTATCTGGGGTGCGTCTATTATATCAACCATAGGCCTGCGAATGCATGAAATAGGGGCTGGTTGGTTGATGACCACCATGACAAACGACCCCTTTATTGTCTCTTTGGTTCAAGCCGCAACAACGTTGCCAATTTTTCTTTTTGCTCTGCTCGCGGGCGCTATAGCAGATGTTGTTAATAAGCGGCAGATGCTACTTATCATCAATGGGATTATGGCCATCGCCGCCGCTATCTTGGCAGTGTTCGCCTATCTTCACTTGCTGACGCCTTATTTGTTACTGCTGTTCATCTTTTTGATAGGCAGCTGCGCGGCGTTTACGGCGCCCCCTAAGCAGGCAATTAATCCTATGTTAGTACCAAAAGAGGATTTACAAGCAGCCATTTCATTGAACAGTATCGGCTTTAATATCAGTCGCTCTATCGGCCCGGCAATTGCTGGCGTACTTATTGTTACTTTGGGCCCCGAAAGCCCATTCATCATTAATGCGCTAAGTTTTATTGCTATTATCTGGGCTTTTCTTTGGTGGAGTCCGGCAAAAGCGAATGAACCTTTACCCAAAGAACCAATACCTGGAGCAATCAAAGCAGGCATACGTTACACCCGTTACAGTAAACCACTGCGCGCAACACTTTGGCGCGCATTCGCATTCTTTATCTCTGCCAGTGCGTATTGGGCATTGCTGCCCATTTTCGTTAAAGTAGAAATGCAAGGAGGCGCTGATTTATATGGCCTACTGATAGCTGCTATTGGTTTAGGTGCTGTGATTGGCGCGTTTCTTTCACCAAAAGTTAAAAAACGGTTAAACTCCGATCAAATTACATGGGTTGCTGCGTCGTTCATCATCGCAACGATGATGTTTTCAGCATTCCCCGTCAATAACACCTTTCTTACTTATCTTTTCCCAAGTTGGCCCATCGACGAAATATTGGCTGTTATTGGTAGCATTTTTTTTGGTATAAGCTGGATATGGACGCTATCAACATTTAGCGTATCCGCTCAAAGTGCGCTGCCCGATTGGGTCAGAGCTCGCGGTTTAGCAATCTACTTAATGGTATTTTTTGGCTCGATGAGCTTAGGAAGTATTGTCTGGGGGGCGGTAGCAAGCCACATGGGTATCAAGACGGCGCTCATTATCGCATCAATTACGTTAACATTAGGAATAATCTTATCGCGCAAGCAAAAATTAAATTTAGGGGAAGCAATAGATCTAGCCCCATCTGAACACTGGGCAGAACCTAACCTTCTAGCAAATTCAGAACAAGACAAAGCCTTACTCAATGAACGCTCACCCGTGATGATTATGATTGAATATCGCATTGAACCTAGTGATGTCAATGAGTTTCTATCTCTGATGTGCCATTTAGGAGAGGCCAGAAAACAATACGGTGCTTACGGATGGGAAGTATTACAACAATCCGACAAGGCTGATGTTTTTATTGAATGTTTTTTCGACGTCTCTTGGATGGAACATCTAAGACATAGAAAACGTATTACAGGCAAAGATTACACTCTTGAAAAAAAGGTGCATAACTTATTAAAAGAAAATCAACCACCTACTACCAAACACTTTTTAGGAACTCAGGGGCTTAGAGAAAATAGCTGCTAATGGCATATTAAGCGCTATCTGTGGATTGTTCATTATAGATATAAAAGGCTCTCCTCTGGTCATACCTGCGAAAGCAGGTATAGTGCATTGGCAATGCAAACAACTTATTCCTTATACTACACACTATAAAAAGCCATAACTTTATCTGTTAATGGCTGACTCTGCTATTCTAATTTTTGTGAATTTAAAATTACGTCAAAGGCTTCATCGCAACCATTGAGTGTAATCTATGTATATTTCCCGTGCGCTCCGATTGATGAAATTCAACCTGTGAAAATCCCATCGTCTTTAATTCATGTTGTACCGCTGCCTTTCTAGCTGACCATAACCATCGGTTGGTCGTTGTTGTCTTTAAATCAATTTCTCTCTTAGCCGAATCACCTGTAGCATTAATATCTGGATCGTAAACACGGCCCCATGATTTATACATTGCCCCATCATTATCCCCGCTATTTTCACACTTTTCTCGATACTCAATACAGCCTGAGGTTCCACTGACATAAGATTCATAATCCTGAGGATTATCACTGTCTGGGTGCGGACAATCGGCAAGATAAAAATAGAAACCATCTCCTTTAATATTATCAATGTGCAATACGAAATTTCTTTCATTTCGGCTTTTATTTCGTAATGCAAATGGTTCCTCTATGTTTTTTTGTGTACACGTTTTCTTCCATCGCTCCCATTCTTCCGGTATTGTTTCTCTCCATTGAAAAACCACTTTCCCGCCTTTTGATAGCAGAGAAAAAATATCTTCTAAAATTTTTTCTCTCTGCTTTTTATTAAAATTCATAAAAGAAAATCCAAGACATGTAATTAACTTGAATTCTAATTTTTTAGCATTTTTCGGAAGCGCATTTTGAAGATCTAACATATTGCCAATATGTACTTTGAGATTATCTCGATTGCCATGCTGCGCTTCTGCAAGCACATTTTCATTTGCATATTTCGCAAGCTCTTCCGATATTTCTACACCGTCCATCTGTATTTTTCCATTGAAATGCTTATCCATGCATGCCATATGCTTCGCTACACCGCTTGCTAAATCTAGTAGTCGATCATCATTTTTTAATTCTATATTTGCCGTATGAAGAGAAAAATCTGTTTCTAATTGATATACTTCCTCTTCACTTAATCCCATGCGACACCCTCGTTCAATACGAACGGTATCTTGGTAATTGGGGTGGTTGTAATGGATACTATTATCGATATGCTTTGCTGGTGTTTTCATTTGGTTATTTTAACTCGTGACTTTTTAATGGGCTACTTATACCCTTCTAGGGTATTCCTTATCTTTATTAATTACAGTGTTGAGACACAATGTGTATATGTAAAGTTCCCTCTACATCCTATTAATGCCGAAAGTGAGCGTTGGGTACAAAAAGCCTTAAACAAACTGATGAAAAATCGCACCACACTCATCATTGCCCAACGCCTAGCCACCGTTGTCCATGCTGATCGCATTATTGTTATGGAAAATGGTCGTATGATTGCCGAAGGCAGCCATCAACAATTGCTCATCAGCTCACCCAAGTACCAAACCTTAGCCGCCTTACAATTTGGGCATCAAGATAAGTAGCGCAAATCCTATCGCGTTAAACCATTTAAAAGAGAAATTATCAGATGAAAGATATCGGAAAATATATATTAATATGGGGCATTGGCTCAATACTGTTCAGTCAATTTGGATATGAATTAAGAATATTTATGTGGACTAATAATTGGGGAGAAACAACCGGATGGCTCATTCGCGGAGGCGCTATTGTTGTTGGAATAATATTAATGGCCGTTGCCATGAAAAAGAAAATCGAGATGCAAAAAATAGAAACACAAAAAGAAAAATTGGAAGAACAACCTGAAAAAGAATAACGATAGTATAGTGGCAATAGTGGCGACCGCGCCATCAAGATCAATATAGCTTGAATACAATGTACCTTTACGAGCCTTGATATAAACAGTGACATAAACAGTGGTATAAACAACTATGACAAACCAACTGCCCAAAAAAAATTCTGCAATTATATCAACGCTCGAAGATCTTGCGAAGTTAGCCAACTACTCTCTCATGGACACGCTCAACTGTAATCCTGAAGCAAGCGCAAATGGAGTTGACCACGATCCACGACAGGTGTTCAGCGGACACTATGTTCCCGTTAATCCTACGCCCCTTCAAGAACCAGAGTATGTCGCGCACAGCCAAGGCTTTTTTACCGAGCTGGGCTTTGCCGATAGTATGGCGGAATCGCCCGACTTCGTGCGTATGTTTTCTGGTGATATTTCGCAGGTTCCGGAACCGATGCGCAACGTCGGCTGGGCAACGGGATACGCATTGTCTATCTACGGCACTGAATATATCCAACAATGCCCATTTCGCACTGGCAACGGATATGGAGACGGCCGTGCGGTTTCCGTACTTGAAGGAGTCATCAACGGCCAGCGATGGGAAATGCAACTCAAAGGCGGTGGCCGCACGCCATACTGTCGCGGCGCAGACGGTCGCGCTGTTTTACGGTCGAGTATTCGTGAGTTTTTGGCACAAGAACACATGCACGCGCTGGGCGTACCCACATCACGATCGTTAAGCTTATATGTGTCGACAACAGAAACCGTTACACGCCCATGGTACTCAGAAGGCTCACGTTCGGAGAATCCCGACATGATGATATCCGAGCCTGCCGCTATTTCGACACGCGTAGCACCGTCGTTTCTTCGTGTGGGGCAACTCGAACTGTTTGCTCGCCGCACCCGTAACAACGAACACCCGAAGGCATTAGAAGAACTCGAAAAAATAGTGCTTCACTTAATTGATCGCGAATACTCCGATGTCATCAACCAGTCACTCCCTACCCACGAAAAAGTCGTGTTACTGGCACGCGAGTGTTGTGGCCGTCTCACATCATTAGTCGCCAACTGGATTCGCGTTGGTTTTTGCCAAGGTAATTTTAACAGCGACAACTGCGCCGCCGGTGGCTTCACACTGGATTACGGCCCTTTCGGTTTCTGTGATGTGTTTACCCCCCATTACCAACCTTGGACAGGGGGCGGTGATCACTTCTCATTTATGAATCAACCGAATGCAGCGCAACGTAACTTCGATATGTTTTGTTCGGCACTGCGGCCATTGCTGACGGCACATGAAGAGAGCCTGCACACACTCGACGAGATTCAGGATAACTTCTCAACCGAGGTGCTGACACAAATAGAAAAAATGTGGGCGAACAAACTAGGGCTCAGCACGTTTAACAAGGCATTATTTAACGAACTACAAACACTGATGATGCAAACACCCGTCGACTATACTATTTTCTTCCGCGAGCTCTCGTCGATACCCGATAACATTAATCCATTAAAGAAAAGTTTTTACGGTAACTCACGATACGATGCAAACTCGGAGGAAATGGACACGCGCTGGTCAGCATGGCTCACAAAATGGAAAGCGCTTATCACTCATAATAGTAACGCAGATGCGTCTTTTCCTCGGTCGACAGAAGCAGTTTCTCAACATATGAAACGTGTTAATCCAAAATATATTTTACGAGAGTGGTTTCTTGTTCCGGCTTATCAGCAAGCCGCAACGGGAGACTACTCCCTCGTTCGAGAACTACAAGAAATAATGACACAGCCCTATGCAGAGCAATCAAAAGCAATAGAAGAAAAGTATTACCGACTAAAACCACGTGAATATTTTGCAATGGGTGGTTTATCGCATCTTAGTTGTTCGTCATAATTTTTTCACTGGGATTCTTTTTTATCGTTTTTTCACTGAAAAATTTTCACTCACATCCCATAAGCACGCGGTGCGGGAATATAACAAAATAACAAAATAACACAAGGATATTTTTATGGCCGCGATGGCAAGACATATTTTGGTTAAACACAAAGACGACGCAGAAAAAATCAAACAACGATTAGTAAAAGGCGAACCATTTGATGTGTTAGCGAAAAATCACTCAACCTGTAATTCATCAAAGACAGGTGGCGATTTAGGTGAAATCCATAAAGGCCAACTAGTAAAACCGGTAGAGCAAGTCATTTTCAAAAAACCGCTAAAGCAAGTGCATGGGCCAGTAAAAAGCCAATTTGGTTTTCATTTGATTGAGATTTATTATCGTGATTAACGACCCTATACAGCGCAGTTGCTTTCAATAGCATCAAAAAATGAAGATAATACTCAACCCGACACTCAAATATTGATAAAAAAATTCAATCCTCTGTAGAAATATACTTTGATGTATATCGCTCACCTGACATACAATGCGGCCATCCACATAAAGCCTTCAGTACAAAGTGAGCTTTCTAAATACAGCCTACCTTTTACATAAAAAATGAGAGATTGATATGACCGACACAAACAACACCTTAACGGGTCAACCTACTAAAAGTAATGATAGCGGCTGCACTAACACGAGCTGCTGCCCACCTAACAGCCCTGTAACACGACATACCCCAAAAGTGGGGCGTAATGACCCTTGTATTTGTGGTAACGGCCGTAAATTTAAGAAATGCTGCGGAAAAAATGCGTAATATGCTTTTGACGGTTCTTTCGAGTTGTTATTTTCAATTCCGTGTTGATACCGTATTAATAGAGATTTTTTCACCATATAAAGCAAAAAAAACAGACTACCAAAAAGCGAACGGAGCTTTATTGAAAAAGTGGTTAAGAAAACCATTAAAATGGCAATATTAAGCGCTAACCTAGCGATATAAGGTGCTTTCTCCGTATTCTAGCTCTAATGATTTTCGCTCGACTTTTTTAAGAGACTTGACCACTAAACCATAAGAACGATCTATCACCCTTTCGATTTCACCTTGCGGAATACTGCCATCAAGAATGACGGTGTTCCAGTGGCGTTTATTCATATGATAACCCGGTATCACCGCATCAAATACATCGCGTAGCATTTGCGCTTCTTCTGGATCACACTTAAGGTTGATACGCCCTAGGCCTTTTTCTTCCCCCAAAATACCAAACAGCTTATCTCTTATTTTAAAGGCTACTGCATCAGGGCCAAAGGGATAATCCTCTCGCGCTTCCGGCTTGGTTAGGCAATATTGTTTGGTTTGTAGATAATCCATAGCATGCTCGTAACAAAATTCGCGCACAAAGCACATTCAACCAGTATATTTTTCAGCGTCGCTTTTGATGCAACTCTAAATTTTCTAAACGCTTTTTCTCACTCTTTTTCAACAGCAAGTAAGTTGCCCCCGTACCACCATGATGTTTTTGCGCGGAATGAAAAGCCAATACCTCATCTATTTGTGGCAACCAATAAGCGACAAAACTTTTTAGCACAGCGGGATTCGCTCTACCCTCACCTTTACCGTGAGTAATTAACGCGCAGCGAATATCATGGGCAATACAGTCACGTACAAATTGATATAAGGTCATACGGGCTTGCTCTGCCGTCATTCGATGTAAGTCCAAACGCGCCTCTATTGAATACTTGCCTTGCCGTAATTGCTTATAGACACCATGCTGAACCCCCGGCCGCTGATACGCCAACATCGCATTTGCATCTAATTGCTCTACCGCGCTATCCACCAGCGGATCGGAAAGAGAAAGGCTTTCAGATTGTGCTGCTTGCTGGCGGTTTTTTATAGTATTTTTATCTATTTTTGAATTATTCAACACTACCCGCTTCTCGCGCTGCAGCGGCTTTACATCTTGCATTTCTTTAAAAAAATCATCGTCATCTTTGTTCATGCTGGCACCATATTTCTATATATTGGCACTCTAACAATCCTGTTTAAAAAGGGCAAACATAAAAAAGGGCAGCCTAAGCTGCCCAAAATGATGATTTTTACTCACTCACGATAATCGTCAATTCGTAATGATTTCTGGCCCCATCAGCATGGTAGGTAACCATGTTGAAATCGCCGGAATATAGGTCACCATAATCAAGAAAATAAACATGACACAAACAAATGGCATAGCTGCTTTGATCACTTCTACCATACTCATACCAGTAATCGCAGATGTCACAAAAAGGTTAAGGCCAATAGGTGGCGTAACCATACCGATTTCCATATTCACCACCATAATCACACCTAGATGAATAGGATCAACACCCAGCTCTACAGCGATTGGAAATACCACGGGTGCGACAATTAATAGCAGCCCTGATGGCTCCATAAATTGCCCACCTAATAATAGAATAATGTTTACCGCAATAAGAAAAGTAAACCACGTAAAACCTGCATCCAGCATTAGGCCGGTAACGTATTGTGGGATATTTTCAGAGGTCAAAACGTGGGCAAACACTAAGGCATTCACAATCACGAACATGAGCATCAAGGTTGTCTTCGCCGAATCCACCATCACTTTACGTGTGTCATCGTGGTAGAACACCACTAAACTATTTTTCAACGTTAACACGGTATTTCTTAAGGCGGCATTGGCAAGACTTTCACCCTCGTTACACCACGCCACGTCTTTGAGTGGCCCCATGTCACGATAGACAAATACCGCTATTAAGAAAGCATAAACGGCAGCAACCGAGGCAGCTTCGGTAGGAGTGAAAATACCGCCGTAAATACCACCCAGAATAATCGCAATCAGAAATAAGCCCCAAGACGCCGAACCCGCAGACTCTAAGATTTCACCCATACCTGCAAACGGTTCTTTTTCCATGCCCTTAATACGCGCATTAACGTATATAGCAACCATCAACATAAGTCCCGCGAGCAAGCCCGGAATCACGCCCGCTAAAAACATACGGCCAACAGACACATCTGTCGCGGCAGAATACACTACCATCACAATAGAGGGTGGAATAAGAATACCCAGCGTACCCGCATTAGCGACAACACCTGCGGCAAATTGCTTGGTGTAACCGGCTTGCATCATCCCCGCAATCGCGATGGAACCAATGGCCACAACGGTCGCGGGAGAAGAGCCCGATAAAGCCGCAAACAGCATACAAGCAAAGACACTTGCAATGGCTAAGCCACCACGAATATGACCGACCGATGCAATAGCAAAACGAATAATGCGCCGTGCAACGCCGCCGGTGGACATAAAGGATGAGGCAAGAATAAAAAACGGAATCGCTAACAGAGTATAGTTTTGCGCCGCCGTATAGAGTTGAAGCGCCACAGACGATACTGAGTCATGCGAGAAAATAGCAATCACTAATACGCTAGCAAAGCCGAGCGATACCGCAACAGGCACACCTAAAAATAGAAAAACAAAAACGAGACCAAATAAAATAAGGGATTCCATTATTTGCTCCTCCCTTCAACATCGTTACCCGTATGAACATTCTCTTGTTTTGATTTCTCGTGTTCATCCAGCAATTCTTCTGCTTCGTGCGAAGCAATAATCATTTCACGCTCGCCTTTCCAAATAGCGATAAACGCTTGCACCGAACGCAACACGAATAAGGCTAAGCCCACGGGCAAAATAAGATAAGCAATCCAGCGCGGTAAACGCTCGCCACCATAAAGCGCTTCTGGAAAAAAGTCCGGCAAGACAATATCTTCCATGCCAATACCAATACTATAAATCTTACTAAAATAGAACCAAGCGCCACCTTTTGATTCAATTCCAAAAATAGTCAGCCACTCAGCAGAAAATAATGTCACGCCATATAAAATGCAAACGACTGCACCGAACAAAGCAAAAAAACGAAACACCGGTTTAGGAAAAGTACGAATCAATGCATCAACACCAATGTGTGAGCCCACTTTAATTCCGTAGCTCATACCAAATAAAATCAGCCATGCGAATAGTACTTGCGTCAATTCTAACGCACCACCCCAGCCAGAATTAAACACATAACGCGCTATCACTTGCGAAAAGCTAATCAACACCATAAGTGCTAATACAATCGCAATAAAATTTTCTTCAAATCGATCAATGAACGCAGATACTTTGTTCATAAAAACTCCCAACTACTACATAGCTTATAGATTTATTGTTATGTAAAAAAACCTAACGCTATTCTTGCGATAACGTTAGGTTACTATCATTTGATAAATATCATTTGATAAATATCATTTTCTAGCGATTACTTTCCTGCAGCAACTGCGGCATCAATAACATCTTGGCCAATATCATCGGCAAACTTCGCCCACACTGGTTTCATAGTATTCACCCAAATTTCGCGCTGCTCTGGCGTTAAGGTTCTTACCACACCACCGGCTTTAATTATTTCTGCTTTTGAGCTCGCATTAATCGCCGTCGCTTTAGAGTTAGCAATATTGGTTTCTTCTTTGAAAATCGTTAAGAATTGAGTACGCACATCCTCTGGCAAGCTATCTAACCATTCTTTAGAAGTGACGGCTAAATAGGTTAGCAACTGATGATTTGTTTCTGTCACGCCATCTTGCACTTCGAAGAATTTTTGCTTGTAAATATTCGACCATGTATTTTCTTGCCCATTGACGACACCTGTTTGCAATGCCCCATACACTTCTTTAAACGCAAGCTTTTGTGCATTAGCACCCATCGCTTCGATCATTGCTACCGCTACGTCAGACGTTTGAGTACGAAACTTTAAGCCTTTAGCATCCGTTGGGACGTTCAACGGTTTAGTCGCAGAGAAATGTTTTAAACCATTAAAAATATAAGACAAGCCAACATAGCCTTTATCGTCAATCGCAGATAATAATTCCTGACCTTTGGGGCCATTGGTAAACGTTTCTACCGCATCCATATCGCTAAACAAAAACGGCAGGTCAAATAAACGGTATTTTTTGGTATAGGCTTCAAATTTAGCTAGCGACGGCGCAGCAACTTGCACATCACCCAGCAGTAATGCTTCCATCACTTTATTATCGTTAAACAATTGTGAACGTGGAAATACCTGCATACAGGCTTTACCGTTCATTTCATCATTAATACGTGCCGCGATAGCGCCCGCTGCTTCACCTTTTGGGTGGCCGGTAGCGGCGGTCACATGACTAAACTTAATAACGATTTCACCGGGATCACAATCAGCCGCAACAAAAGCAGATGTAGTTAATAGTGCCGCAGCACTCATGGCAGTTAATAAACGTTTCATAATTTTTCCCTCAGGAGGATGTAGTGATTATTATAAATTTAATTTTAGTTATATTTATTCTTTCTCTATATTATCAGCGAGAAGCATAACCGTAATAGCAGGAAGCGTGCCAAAGAGAAAACTATAGGGGAAAGGGCGATATTATCAGGGGTTATAAGGCGCGGAAAAATTATCAGCAGAAAAAGGCAAGGAAAAACAGGTCGGTTTCGACACATTTAGAATTAAGATGTTACCTAAGCGACCCATCTATTGAATCATATTCTATACTAGCCCTCTCGTCAGTCGAGGTCGTTGCTGTCATCGCCATCATCAAGCAACATTTTTTTATCTAGCTGATATTTTTTCATTTTTTGGTACAACGCTTTACGAGATAAACCTAAGGCCTCGTAGGTTTTTTTCACGCTGCCACTTTGTTGCTTTAACTCGGTGGCGATAATGGAACGTTCGTACTGGCTTACGCGTTCGGCTAGCGTATTGATTGTACCGCCGTCAACAGCAAGTGTTTTGCCTTCTCTGTTGTCATGCCCATGACTCAAGCCATCGTCCATGCCTGTCCATATGCCTAGCACCAAACGATCAGCGATGTTACGTAATTCACGCACATTACCCGGCCAATCATAGGCCATTAAATCAACAATCATTTCAGGCGTAATTTCTGGAATGTCGCGGCGATAACGCGAACGCGCTTCTCGCGCCAAATGATACAACAGCGCAGGAATATCGTCTTTGCGTTCACGTAACGGGGGAATGCGAATGGTGACTACGTTTAAGCGATAATATAAATCAGCACGGAATAATTGTTGTTGGCAGGCGATTTCTAAATCGGTCTTGGTGGCTGCAACAAAACGCACATCCAAAGGGATTACCGCATTAGAACCTAAACGCTCAATAGAGCGGGTTTCAATGACCCGCAATAATTTGATTTGTAACTCCATCGGCATTGACTCAATTTCATCGAGAAAAATTGTCCCGCCGTTGGCGTGTTCTAACTTGCCAATACGTTTTTTATTGGCGCTGGTAAACGCACCCGACTCGTGACCAAAAAGTTCGGACTCCATAATATCCATAGGAATCGCCCCACAGTTCAGCGCCACAAAAGGTTTATTTTTTCGATTTCCCTCGTCATGTAATGCGCGAGCCACCACTTCTTTGCCCGAGCCGGTTTCACCCCAAATTAACACATCGACATCGGCACCGGTTAACATCATCAACTCGTTGCGTAAACGCAGCATAGACGGTGTGCGGCCAACAAGGCGCTTATCTAATTCCACCTGTCCTGACAGCTCTTGACGCAGGGTGCGGTTTTCTAATACCAAGCGTCTCTTTTCTAATGCCCGCAGCACCACATTACTTAAGCGATCTGCAGAAAAGGGCTTTTCGATAAGATCATAAGCGCCTGCGCGCATGGCTTCTACCGCAATCGCCACATCGCCGTGGCCGGTGATTAAGATCACCGGCATAGACGGATCTATCTCTAGCGCCATCGACATGAGTTGCAAGCCATCGGTTCCGACCATGCGAATATCGGTAATTAATGCGCCGTATAAGCCCCGATGAATATTATCCAATACGCCTTCGGCACTCTCATATTCCAGCACATCAAAGCCCGCCAGCACCAAACTTTGGCTCAGGGCATGGCGCAAATCGGCATCATCATCAACCAATAATATAGTGGGAGTTTCCATCTTTCGAATACCTAAATCGTATAAAAAATCACATGTAACACACTGAGGCTGACAGCACAGTAGGGCATACTATAACAATCTAACATAGGAAAAGAATAGCCAGCACTCACTCACCAGACCATCACTGACCCACCAGAAGTGTAACGCATGGATTCATCGCTTAGATACGATTATCTTGCCCTACTGATTCCCATTATTAAAGTCGATTATCTGTTATAGTTCGCGATTATATAAAACCCTATATAAATCCTTGATCACTAGCCCTATTTACACACGCTTACACAGCAAGCAGCACAGTAAATTGATCCAAAACACCACTCAATAAAGAACGCGTGAAGTATATGACAGACGGTATTCGACTTAATAAATTTATCAGTGATTCAGGTTATTGCTCTCGAAGAGAAGCCGATAAATTGATTGAAGACGATCTGGTGCTGATCAACGGACAGCCTCCTACACTTGGTACTCGCTGCCATCCCGGTGATGTCGTCTACGTAGAAGGCAAGCGCATCAAGAGTCGAGCCAATGCAGGCTCACAAGCGGATAGAGAATATATCGCTTACAACAAACCCACGCATATTACCTGCACCACCGAAGCCGATGTGGTGGGTAATATTATTAGTGCGGTGGGTTACAAGAAACGTATTTTTCCCATAGGCCGATTAGACAAAATGTCTGAAGGATTGATTTTATTAACCAGCGATGGCGATATTGTTAATAAAATTTTACGTGCAGAAAATGCACACGACAAAGAATATTTAGTGACGGTAGACAAACCCATCACCGACAAGTTTATTGAAAAAATGGCTAACGGCGTGCCTATTCTTGGCACTAAAACTCTACCTTGCAAAATCAATATGCAAGGTGAGTTTATGTTTAAGATTATTTTAACCGAAGGCTTAAATCGTCAAATTCGTCGAATGTGTGAATACTTTGGTTACGAAGTGACTAAGCTAAAACGCGTGCGCATTATGAATATCGCATTAGGTAATCTAAAGCCCGGTGAATGGCGAAAACTTACCGCCAGTCAATTGAGCGATATCAACAAGGCGATTGAGCACTCCAATAGCGATGCCGCCCCAAAAGGCGCGAAGTTAATACGCCGCAAACCAAGAAAGCCTAGTCAACAAGAGCGTGCCATTAAATCCAAAACGCCTAAGGTCGTGCGTACGCCTAGAAAAAATAAAAAACCGAAAGGGCGTAAAAAATAATACAGCTTATTTTAGACTCTCTAAATCGGCTTCTATTTCGGCTATTTTATTAGACACGACCTGTTCTAGATGACGTAAATCTGCAACAATTTTTTGCTTAACATCTTTTTCTTTTCGCTCTGTTAGCGTCACCTTATCCAGTTCGCTCATAGCCTTATGAAGAGTGGAAGAAATTTCTTTCGTATCTTCGTAGTTACCAGATTCGTTTTTAAAGGTTTTTTGCTCGCGCGGAAATTTAAGCTTTTCACTACGATGAAACAAATCGCCTTTTTCTTTCTTGTAATAGACCTTCAAAATATCTTGGTTAGCTTCTGATCGAATCGTGTAGCTTTCAACTCGATCAATATTTTTTATGCCTAATGAATGCAATACTTCGTTACTCATATTTCTTTCCTCTGTTTATGTTAATCACTATGTAAACGCAGGTCATCTTAGTTTTTCAAGCAATATCAAATAAGCAACTAAACCAATGGCAACCTAAGACAAAACACACCACCATAACCCACTTCTGGCTTCACTTCTATTGTGCCTTGAAACTCTTTTACCATATTGTAAACAATAAACAACCCCAAACCTAAACCAACACCAACGCCTTTGGTCGTAAAAAATGGGGTAAATATTTTATCTTTTAGTTCGTCGGGGATGCCTTGACCGCTGTCTTTTACATAAATTTCTGCGTAATCGCCGACGGTTTGCCAACTGACTTCTACCCGCTGAATATGTTCGTGCTGTATGGCGTCCATAGCGTTGCTTATTAAATTGGTGATCACTTGTGATAAACGCAAATGCCCTGCCATGACCTGTACTTTTTTACTGGGCGGTATGACGATGAGTTCTGCGCCCTGCTTTTTCGCTTGGGGAGATAAGAGGATAACCATTTCATCCATCACGCTGGATATGTCTACGGGTGCTAGAGTACCATCAGCTTTATGGGCGAAGGAGCGTAGAGTTTTAGTTAAGTTTGCCATGCGCTCGGTTAAGCTGGTAATTCGCGTTAGGTTATCGCTAACGGCGTCTGACTTTTCTAAGACTAATAATTGTTTAGCGTTATCGGCATAGGAACGGATCGCCGCTAAAGGCTGGTTGTATTCGTGGGCGAGTGCTGCCGACATTTGCCCGATACCGGCAAGCTTTGCTGCTTGCAGTAAATCTTCTTGGGTTTCTCGCAGGGCGATTTCTGCTGAGCGGCGCTCGACGACTTCGGATGCGAGCAAGCTATTTGATTCGGTTAGTTCGCGGGTTCTGTCTCGCACTTGCCGCTCTAGCCGTAAGGCGAAAGCCTGCTGGCTGCGCGCGCGTTCGATGAGTCGTCTACGGCGTTCGAAAATAATCCACAGGGAAAGCAGGCATAGCACGACCATTAAGCTACTGATAATAATAGTACTGCGTTTTTGTTTTTGTACTGGTGCAAGGTCGACCAATACGTGGAGTGTCCATTGTAATAGGGGGAGATATTTTTTGACTTCAATATAGCGGCTAGAGCCACTACCTTTAATTACTTTTTGCAATTGGATTTGTCTTATTGATGAGTTAGCTGCGCCCTCATCTGCACCTTCACTCCCACTTTCAGCTTCATTTATTGCAGGGGTTAACTGCTGCTGACTGTCGACTTTCGTTTTTGATGTCGACCCCATCCTACCTAGCGTTTTTTGGCGGGAACGAATAAGGCTATCAAAAGACTGTAAGCGCCAAGCAGGAATGTTAGACAGCAATACACGCCCTGTTTGGTCGCTGGCGACTATCGGTTCTGCCAATAAAGCCCATACATATTCGACCACATCTAAGTTAGCGCGAACAATCACCATGCCCCCGACTTTTTGATCGACAAACACCGGCGATGCAAAGATATACGTTCGTAAGTCGTTACTATCTGCATCGCTCATACGGCCTAAACGGCCTTGCAAGGCTGCCTCGAAATATGGCTGACCTTTGACGTTCGTGCCAATTAGGTTGTCGCTACTCGCAGAAAAAACATCCCCTTTTTTATCAACAAACCAAAAATCTTTTGCGCCTGACAAACCCGCGATAACAGAGGCGAGGCGGTCATTTTTCAAACCGGTTCGATCACTAAAAATATTATCGGTATCGGCAGCGTTTGCTGGTATGGAAGATGGTGTATTGCGGGAACGAAAGAATTCAACTACGTCGGGGCGCTTAGAAACTAAAGCGGTAATTAAGCTAAATTTATTCAATTGGAGTGCGAGGTTAGATGATTGATAATCTAACACGTTTCTTGCTTTTTCTTCAGCTTCAACCAGCGCCTTGCGCTCAGACCACTCCGCTAACAAATAAACAAAAAAACCACCCACCAGCGCCATCAGCATCAACACGCTGACATACTTAATGCGCGCATGCTTAGAAAAAAAATGGCGGCGGGTGGATGTACTCACTCAACTACAGAAATAGAATCGACTTTCTGAAATCCGCGTGGGAGTTTATGCCCACGGCGACCACGTTCGCCTTTGTAATGTTCTAAGTCAGACATTTTAAAGGTCGTGTGGCGCTTACCCGAATATACCATAAGTTTTTGTTTGGAATGTATGACGGCGATAGACACAACAAACTCTTCTCGTGCTTCGACTCTGGCTCCCGGAATACTGAGCATTTTGTTACCTTTACCACGAGCCAATTCCGGCAGATCACTTAATGGGAAAATTAATAAACGACCTTCGTTACTCGCTGCAGCGACATAGGCATCAGCCACGTCATCAATCATAAACGGTGGTAATACCCGTGCACCTTTTGGCAAGGTTAATAGCGCTTTACCGGCTTTATTTTTTGTATATAAATTACCTAACTCGGTGACAAAGCCGTAACCGGCATCACTGGCAATTAACAAGCGTTGTTTTTCTACACCCATTAATAAGCCGGTAAATACCGCACCGCTAGGTGGGTTTAAGCGGCCACTGGCAGGTTCGCCCTGTCCACGAGATGACGGCAAAGTGTGGCTGGCTAATGCATAGCTACGGCCGGTGGAGTCAATTAATAGTGCATTTTGATTTGTCTTACCTTTGGCAGAGAACATGTAAGCATCGCCCGCTTTATAGCTAAGCGCGGCAGGGTCAACATCGTGCCCTTTGGCTGAACGTATCCAACCTTTTTCAGATAGCACAACGGTAATAGGATCGCTGGTGAGCAGATCCATTTCGCTTAAGGCCTGTGCTTCTCCACGAACAACAATCGGTGAGCGTCGGTCGTTGCCATATTTTTCGGCAATGGCTTCTAGTTCTTTTCTGACTAGATTTTTTAGTTTGGTGGCCGACGCTAATATACCTTCTAGCCACTCGCCTTCTTTTGCTAACTCGTCTTGTTCGCCACGAATTTTTATTTCTTCTAGCTTAGCAATTTGGCGTAGTTTTAATTCTAGAATGGCTTCGGCTTGAATATCGGTCACGCCAAAACGATCCATTAATACTTGCTTGGGTTTGTCTTCGGTACGAATAATGTGGATCACTTCGTCGATATTTAAAAACGCAGCTAAATAACCTTCTAAAATATGTAGACGCTTAAGCACTTTATCTAAACGGTATTGTAAACGACGACGTACCGTGACCATACGGAAGGATAGCCATTCGGTTAAAATGACATTGAGTGGTTTAACCGCAGGCAGCCCATCGATACCAATCATGTTCATATTAATGCGATAGGTACGCTCTAGGTCGGTACTCGCAAATAAGTGGCTCATTAACTGTTCGACATCGATGCGATTAGAGCGGGGAATAATCACTAAGCGGGTTGGGTTTTCGTGATCAGATTCGTCACGTAAATCGGCCACCATCGGTAATTTTTTCGCCTGCATTTGTGCGGCGATTTGTTCTAATATTTTTGCACCACTCACTTGGTGGGGCAGTGAGGTCACCACAATATCGCCGTCTTCCTGCCCCCATATACAACGCATACGCAGACTACCGCGCCCGGTTTCGTACATGGTTTGGATATCTTTTGGCGAAGTAATGATTTCGGCGTCGGTTGGCATATCTGGCGCTAACACAAATTCCATTAACTCGGTCACAGTGGCTTTGGGGTTACTCAACAAATGAATACAGGCGCTTACTACTTCGCGAAGATTATGCGGTGGAATATCCGTCGCCATACCGACGGCAATACCGGTAGTACCATTTAATAATATATTAGGGACTTGCGCGGGAAGCACTTTAGGCTCATCTATAGTGCCATCGAAATTAGGAGCCCAATCAACGGTGCCCTGCCCTAGCTCACTGAGTAATACTTCACTGTATGCGGTTAAACGTGATTCGGTATAACGCATTGCCGCGAAAGATTTGGGATCATCTGGCGACCCCCAGTTACCCTGGCCATCCACTAGCGGGTAACGGTAGGAGAAAGGCTGTGCCATTAATACCATGGCTTCGTAAGCAGCCGAGTCACCATGTGGGTGAAACTTACCGATCACATCACCGACGGTACGTGCCGACTTTTTAAATTTGGCAGTGGCTTTTAAACCTAACTCGCTCATGGCATAGACGATTCTGCGCTGTACCGGTTTTAAGCCGTCGCCAATATTGGGAAGCGCGCGATCTAAAATCACGTACATAGAATAATCAAGATACGCTTTCTCAGCGTAATCTTTTAAGGAAATGGTTTCATCAGACTCTGGTGGCTTGACGATATTACTCATAGTTAACTCTCTTGTACTGCTTACATTCGATTTATTCTGGTATCTTTGGACGGATATCTCGCTAGAGACTCCTTGCAGATATTATTTTCTATTTTTTGCACATAATCGCATTCATGATAAAGCCAGTGGATTATAGTCATGCTATCCTCCGTTCTACAGCGAGTGCTTTACTTAGCGGTAACGCAATATTCAACTCAGCTAGATAGGCAATATTAACGCGTTACATTGCCGATGAATCTCAAGCAAAGACTTGATCATTATTTAAACGGCACGCATTCTTAACTCAGTCACGAAAGAAGGAATATACCATGAAGGCATCCGATCTATTAGTCAAATGTCTCGAAGAAGAAGGCATCGAATATATTTTTGGCGTTCCCGGTGAGGAAAACGCTGACTTTATGATGTCGTTAGAGCAATCTGACCAGATTAGATTTATTCTTACCCGCCACGAACAAGGCGCTGCCTTTATGGCAGAAATTTATGGCCGCCTTACCGGTAACCCTGCGGGTTGCTTAGGTACATTGGGCCCGGGCGCAACCAACCTTATTACTGGTGTTGCCGATTCCAATATGGATCGCGCGCCTATGCTGGTACTTACCGGTCAAGGTGCATCTACTCGCTTACATAAAGAGTCACATCAGGTCATGGATGTGGTTGACATGTTTAGCGCGGTGACAAAATGGGCAACCACTATTTGGCACCCAAGCAACATTCCAGAAATCGTTCGTAAAGCGGTTCGTTTAGCACGCTCTGAAAAACCTGGCGCTGTATTGATCGAGCTACCAGAAGATATTGCTAAGCTAGACGCAACAAAAATGCCTTTGCCGGTACGTAAGTTTCGTCGCTCGGTTCCCGACCCAGAAATTCTTCAGCAAACCTATGACCGCATTAAAGCGGCTAAAACGCCTATTATTATTGCCGGTAATGGTTGTATTCGTCGTCGCGCCAGCGAGCAGCTACGTATTCTTTGTGAGAAAACCGGCATCGGTGTAATGAGTACGTTTATGGCAAAAGGCTGTGTCGATATGGATGCGGATTACTGCTTATACACTGTTGGTTTAGGTGCGAAAGATATTCCGGTATACGCGATTGAAAAAGCTGATCTCATTATTAGTATTGGTTATGACATGGTTGAATACCATCCTAAACTTTGGAACGACGGTAATAAAACCGAAGTACTCCACATTGATTTTCAGCCAACTGAAATTGATGAAAACTACAATCCAAAGATTGAAGTTGTGGGCGATCTTGCCTATGCGCTTGAATCATTGAACACCTTGATTGATGAACAAGGCGGTTTTGATCACGACTTTAGCAGCCAGAAAAAAATGCGTACATTAATGAGCGCTGAACTTGCACAGTACAAAGATGATTCTGGCGAAGGTGCTATTCGTCCACAAAAAGCATTATGGGATGCCCGTGAAGTATTAGGCCCCGAAGATATTTTATTATCTGATGTGGGCGCTCATAAAATGTGGATTGCTCGCCATTACCACTGTCACGAGCCAAACACCTGTTTAATTCCTAACGGCTTCTGCTCAATGGGCTTTGCTTTACCCGGCGCTATTTCTGCTAGTTTGGTATTCCCAGAGCGCCGCGTGCTATCGATCTGTGGTGACGGTGGATTCTTAATGAACGTGCAGGAAATGGAAACTGCGCGTCGTTTAAATTGCAACATGACTGTCATGGTATGGGAAGATGGTGGTTATGGATTAATTAGCTGGAAGCAAGAAGCTGAATTTGATCGCAGTACCGATCTTGCATTTAACAACCCAGACTGGATGCAGCTTGCTGAATCTTTCGGCTGGAATGGCCACCTTGTTACTGATGCGAGTAATTTACAAGCTGCATTGGAAGCATCGTTTAATGAAAGCGGCCCAAGCCTTGTTGTGATCCCTATTGATTATAACGAAAATAAGTTGCTGACTAAGCGTTTGGGTGAAATGACGACGCCGATCTAATATTTTTATGCTTGGGTAGACCAAAAATAAAAAGCCGCAACATAGCGATATGTTGCGGCTTTTTTATGTAGACTATTTTTATGTGCGTTATTTTATGTGCGCCATGTCAAGGCAAAGTTGATAAAAATATTTCGACATCAAGGTGCGTCGTAGTTAATACCTGTCGAGAACGCAGCAATTTTACTGATATGTGTATAAGGTAAACCACTTTGTTGATGCCATTCATTCATTAATGCTTGTGCTTTTTTCAAGTCGCGCTGACTGCTCGGGCTATCGGCAATATCAAGCCCTGCGTTTTGCATCGCCAAGACCACATCCCCCGTTAACATAAAAGCGTCCATACCCACGTAACGCAAAAAACGTGGGCCGGTTTGTCCGCCTAAACGAGAGCCGTGTTTTTTTAGGTACAACATTAAGCCAACTTGATCATCCGCAGGCCATTCACCAATCAGTTTAGCAAAGCCGCCGTGCTTACGTGACTCATCATAAACGAAAGCTACGTTTTCACGCACTGCGCTAATTTTTTGCCAATGACGAACAATCCGGGTATCAATCATATAGCTTTCCCATTGTTCAGGAGAAAGAAAGCTTAGCTTCATAATATTAAAATCTAAAAAAGCAGCTTCAAACTGCGGCCATTTTTTTTCGACCACTGACCAACGGAAACCCGCTTGATTAATGACTTTCGTCATCATGGATAAAAAGCGGTCATCCGGCAAATTTAACAACAGTGATTTTGGCGGTACTGACGGAAGCAATCTTTTCAAGGCAAGCTTTCCGCCTTTACGCTGTTCTGCTTGGTGTACTATATCTGAAAAAGGTTTCATTACTCTGGCTTTTCTCTAATATCTCTAATTTATCTAACGCTTATTGATGTCACATGGTGTAAAACTAGGGCGTAATCGTTAATACTTGCCCTATTCTAATTTTTGACGATTTTAATTTATTACGACTTTTTAATACGGTATAAGAGACTTTATATTGCTCTGCGATTTCTGAGAGCGTTTCACCAGACTTCACCTTGTGCGTCACCTTTTTATTTTTAGGTTCTGCTCGCCTTTCACTAATCGTTAGCACTTGACCTATACGAATCTTATTACTTTTTAGTTTATTCAGCTGTTTAATTTTTACCACGCTGACCCGATAACGCTCTCCGATTGTCGACAAGCTTTCACCATTACTGACTTTGTGAGTCACCTTTGTCACGCTATCAGAATCAATCACTGTGCCATTCGTCGTAGTCACGGTAGTAGTCGTTGTTGATATCGCAGAGGCTGACGCCGAGCTTTTTACAGGCTCTTTTTCAGCGCTGCTCAAAGTTTGCGCCACTGAATTACTTGCCGGTGCTACAGGGATAATGAGATCACTTTCTTTACTACCATTTTTCTTCCATGCCACATAAGAAGACGCGGGAGGTTTAGCATAGAAATAATCTTTTATACCTTTAAAAATAGATCTAGCCATTTTTTGGCGGTAGCTAGAACTAGCCAATAACTTTTCTTCTTTCGGGTTTGAAATAAAACCGGTCTCGATCAAAATAGAAGGGACATCGGGTGATTTAAGTACTAGGAAGCCCGCTTGCTCTACCTGCTTTTTATGCAGCCTTGCCGTCCCCCCCATTTCTTTAAGCACTTCCTTACCTACTTCCAAGCTCGATCCCACGGTAGCGGTCATAGACAAGTCAACCAATACACCGCGCAAGACTTCATCTTTATCATCCAAGCTTACATCGCCAACACCGCCGATTAAGTCCGCTTCGTTTTCTTGTTGCGCCAAGAATCGTGCTGCCTCACTCGTGGCACCGCGCCGAGACAACGCATAGACCGACGCACCATTGGCTTGCGGCTTGTTAAACGCATCCGCGTGTACTGAAACAAACAGGTCTGCGCGCAACTCTCGTGCTTTATCTCGACGCTTGCGTAGCGGGATGAAATAATCGGCGGTGCGGGTGAGCTTTGCAGTAAAACCTTTTTCGTTATTGATTAATTTGGCAAGTCGCTTAGAAATATCTAATACCACGACTTTCTCTTTGGTTTTCCTCGGGCCGATAGCGCCCGGATCTTCACCACCATGCCCAGCATCTACCACAACAAGAATGTCTCGCAGCTTTCGTTTTTTAACGAGTACTGCAGTGTTAGTTGTACTTGATGCCGTTTCAGTAGGTGTGTTATCCGCTACATTATCGACCGTCTTTTTGGTGGTGGTGTTTTTATCGTAAAGATCGATCACTAAACGATAAGGCTTGCCTTTGCTAGGCTTTAATAAAAAACTACGGGGCTTTACTTCGGCATTTAAATCAAACACTAGACGTAAATTTTTTCCGTCTCTTGTGGCTGACCGAATACGCTTGATCAGTGATTTCTTTTCTTTAAAGGAGGACTGCTTTAAAGAAGCCGTATTTTTAGTGTCGCTAAGATCAACTACTAAACGATCTGGATTTTGCAAAGCAAACAATTGATATTTTACCTCACCACTAAGATCCAAAACCACACGCGTATTATCTGGTGCGCGCCAAACCCGTAAGCTTTCAACAGTGGTCGCGGCAATTGCGTATTGACCGTAGGCACAGAAGAAAAACATGCTACAAAATAAAAACCCTAATCGACATGGCGATAAGCGAATAAGATTAGTAGTACGGTGTGGCACGCACGTCTCCTGTTTATTATTTGTATACTGTTATTATTAAGGTATATTTGATTCAGGTGTTTTTTTAAAAATCATCAATTTTTTCTATGACATTTTTCTATGATAGTTTTTTAGAAAAATTTTGTTGTAATGCACAATTCGCGCCCTACGATAGCGTCTTGAACATTATCCTGACTCGGCATTTCATTCTGATTTTCGTCACATATTTTTGGGGACAAACTCACAATCACATCCGGCTCTGGCAACACGCCTACACCTCTTTCTGCCCATTCGACGATACACAGTGATTGCGCAGAAAAGTAATCGCGGATTCCCATATATTCTAATTCCTCTGGGTCACCTAATCGATACAAGTCGAAGTGATAAATGGTAGGCGACACATTTTCGTAAGGCTCAACCAATGTATAGGTTGGACTCTTAACTGCACCTGAATGACCAAAGCCTTGCAAAATACCACGGGTGATGGTGGTTTTTCCGGCTCCTAATGTGCCTTCCAAAAACACGGTCATACCGGCCGATAGCTGAGCCGCCAATTGTTCGCCAGCTTGCACTGTAGCGGCTTCATCAACGAGCCATTGTTTAGTGATTGCCGTGTTCGAATCAACCATGAGACATTCCATCATGTGACTTGTTCAATATTGCTCTGTTGATTTCATTACTACTGTTTAACAAAAGTTGCACTTCTGCAATAAGGTCGGTGGCTAACAGACTTCTCAGCCCTGTTGAGCTAAGCGCTTTATCTGCTGCGCTAGAATGTAATATTGTTGCTAACATCGCCGCATCATCACACTCCATACCTTGAACCAATAGTGCGCCGACTAAACCGCTTAATACATCACCCATTCCACCGCTGGCCATACCGGCATTACCTGCATCGCATAGGTATTGTTCGCCTCTTGAAGTAACGACAACAGTGCCAGCACCTTTTAATACGACAGCGCCGCCATACTGCTGCTGAATCGCTTGCGCCGCCGCAAAGCGATCTATCTGGATTTCGTCTGTAGAACAATCCAATAACGCTGCTGCCTCACCCGGGTGCGGTGTTAACACCCATTTGCGTTGGCCGCGCTCAACAGCAGATAATTCCTTGAAACGCGTTTGAGATAACAAGCGCAATGCATCGGCGTCTAGCACCAGAGGGATGCTGACATTATCTAGCACCTGATAGAGTAACTGCTCTGACCACGCAGACTGCCCTAGGCCAGTACCGATGACAATACCAGTTGCGCGATCCAACAGAGGCAATAAGGCTTGACCGTTTTCGATACCGGCCACCATTAATTCTGGCTGACGCGCTAAGGCTGCAGACACAAATACTGGCTGAGTAGCTAAACTGACTAAACCAGCCCCTGAACGCAACGCCATTTGTGCAGCCATTATTGGCGCGCCGCCATACCCGTAGCCTGTGCCATTATCACCACCGATTACTAACAAATGGCCGCAATGACCTTTGTGTGCATCGATAGCTCGCTGGGGTAATGTTGCCAAGCAATCACTCAGGCCAAGTAATTGCGTCGTTGGATTCACTAGATGTAGCCATTCTTCATCAATGCTTAAATCCGAAAAATAGCGAATACCGCTATGTACTCGCCCAGCGGCTGTAAATAATCCTTGTTTCTGACCGATAAAACTTATCGTAGCATCCGCCGTAACAGCAACACTCGCCACGGCACCAGTATCGCCATTGACACCTGTTGGCATATCAATCGCTAATACAGGCCAAGCTTGCGAGGTCTTCGCGGTATTTATCGCGATGACGGCTTGGCTTATATTTTCACGCAATGCGCCTTGGCTGCCGGTACCTAACAGCGCATCAATAAGAACGGTATGTTGTCCTTGCATTAGCTGGCTATCGATAAATGCCGCCGCATCAAATGCACGGCATTCCACACCTTCTTGCAGAGCATATTCAGAGGCAAGAGATGCTGTACTGTCTTTTGCTGGTTCGCCCAATGTCCATAGCGTTACATCAATATTGCGCTGTTTCGCTAGAGCAGCTATCACATAGCCATCGCCACCATTATTCCCAGTACCGCAAAACAGATGCAGAGCGGTTGTTTTTGGCCAAAGGTCAAATATACAATCAAACGCTTTACGCCCTGCACGCTTCATCAACAAAATCGCGGGGACACCTTCGTGCTGCATCACAAGATTATCTAGCTCTACCACTTGCTGTGACAAAAATAAGGACGGAGAGAATGAGTAAGCACAAGGAGATGTAGATGACATAAAAAACTCTTAAAAAGCTCTTAAAAAGCTAAGGTTGGAGAGGCTCAAAGAAGAGGTTCACAGAAGAACCCCAAAAAAGCCCCTAAGGACGCCTCTAAAAATGCTGTCCATTATAAGCTAACCACTTTAAGATAACAGCTATGCCAGTACGATAGCTCTCTACGCAATAAGCTCATAAAGCTAACTTCTTCAGATAAGCATCTCTATTCATGACCATATATTCCAAGCCATCTTGTGGCATACCTAACGACGAACACCCCGCTATGCTGCAATTAGCAGAGCAGGTGCATGAGTGGGGGCGAGAGCTGGGGTTTCAACAAGTTGGTATTACCGATGTTGATTTGGGCAAACACCGAGAGCATTTGCAAACATGGTTGGACAATCGTTATCACGGTGAAATGCAATGGATGGAGACTCATCAAGACTTACGTAATGACCCTGCACAACTCGTCCCTGATACCGTGCGCATTATTTCTGCACGCATGGATTATTTACCGGAAAACCCACAACACATTCAAATATTAAAGCAGCCCGACAAGGCATACATTTCTCGTTACGCATTGGGACGGGACTATCACAAACTCATTCGTAAACGCCTTGCTACACTCGCAAAAAAACTCGAACAACGCTATACCCATCTGGCAGCAGAACATCATTGGCCATTAGATACCATTTCTCAACGACCCTTTGTTGATAGTGCTCCTGTGTTAGAAAAAGCCGTAGCCGAAAAAGCCGGTTTAGGCTGGATTGGCAAACATACATTGGTATTGAATAAAGAGGCAGGCAGTTGGTTTTTTTTGGGTGAGGTGTTAACCAATATTCCTCTACCTATTAATAAAATCGTCGCTGAAAATAAGTGCGGTGACTGCACCGCTTGCTTGAAGGTTTGTCCAACCGATGCCTTTGTAGCACCCTACACACTGGATGCCACTCGTTGTATTTCATATTTAACGATTGAGTTAAAAAACTCTATACCCGAAGAATTTCGCGAGCCTATTGGTAACCGCGTATTTGGCTGCGACGACTGCCAAGCTATTTGCCCATGGAATAAATACGCCAAACACACAGAAGAGCATGATTTCTCACCACGCCATCAATTACAAAACAGTGATCTTGTGACTCTATTTTTATGGACAGAGGAAGAATATTTAAAAAATACCGAAGGTTCGGCTATTCGTCGCATTGGCTACGAACGCTGGTTACGCAACTTAGCGGTTGGGCTGGGGAACGCACCAAAATCACAAGTAATTGTTGATGCACTCATTCAACGAGGAAGCTATCCCTCAGAGATGGTACAGGAACATGTAAAGTGGGCGATTGAACGACAAAAAAGCACAAAAAAAAGTAAGCGAAAAATAAAGCGCACTATTTAACACCCGACAAGAATATTGTTCTACAAAAAACTAACTCAATTCATTTCCTTACGCTTGCCCCTTAATTTTTCTTGCTGCTGCTTAACAAATTGCGATTTCATTATGTAATTTTTATCTGGCGCACTTGGCGACTTAAGCATAGCATCAGACTGTTTACTTGATCCGCTCACTAATGATTTAATCAAAACAGCTTCAGGTAAATTCTTCCAATACTTTTTAGGCATTTCAGACTGCATGGCTTTCACTTTTAATCTTGCAGGATTGAAAATATTTTTATAATAGGTCAGCCACAAACGCTCTAAATCATCGTCTATATTAGGAGGTTTTGCTATTCCAGAGGTAAAGGTCAGTTCCTCTCTATTCCAGTGAGCGCATAAATCGGGCGTTAGGATAGACCAACACATATTACTAAATCGCTTTCTGAAAAAAGGGGATTTTTCGCGAACAATAAGATGCTCAGGTTCAAACCAAGCCACATAATGTTCGTACGTCGTCGGCACGTCGTTTTCAGCGTCGACAATATTGACGCTTTTAAAACGAACAAAGGCGGCCATTTTGTGTTTATCTCGTGACACTGCTTTCTGCATGGCGAGCAGTTGTGATACTTGCTTATCTATCACCATGCTTAGCAAGCCTTTATCTTCAAATAATATCCGCCATGCAACACTATACAAAAGGCTCCATTTACGGTCATCTCGAAAACAGGCAACACTTTCCGCCAGACTAAAAAATGCCTGCGGAATACGCAACTGGGAATGAACGATGGGCTTGGTAACAATAGGAGATTTTTCATCATCAACAAACAAACTGTGCTGTTGGCTCTCCCATGCCACACCATTCGGTGTCACGCCACGCATTAACAGCTCTCGTGCCTGCCTTCGCCACTCAGGCAGCGTGTTAACTTGGATAACTATCATATGTTTTCACAAGATCTGAAGAATTTAGAACAATGCCATTTGAGCTGATTCTTTTTTGATGAAATATTGTTTTAAATTTTCATCTTCCAGCAATCGGCAAGCAGGGTTCGCATCGGAAGCTTCAATAAATGGCTCAATTTTTTTAATAGACAAACCACACTTAGCGATATCGCTTACTCGTAATCGTTTAAAACGCCGGGACTTAATGATTTTATTTGCTCCTATTGCGCCAATACCCGGAACCCGCAACAGCATTTCTCGTGTGGCCGTATTGACATTCACAGGAAAGAACTCCAGATGACGCAAAGCCCATGCTAGCTTAGGGTCAATATCAAGATCTAACATTCCCCCTTGTCCGTCATTATTGTTAGCGGTTGGCGATGCCGTTATTTCATTGACACCAAAACCATAAAACCGTAACAACCAATCGGCTTGATACAAACGGTGCTCGCGTATTAACGGGGGAGATTGTGCGGGTAATTGTTGTGCAGAATGAGGAATAGGACTAAACGCAGAGTAGTACACTCGTCGCATTTGATATTTATTATAAAGATTATTGGATAAAGTAAGGATTTTTGCATCAGACGATTGATCCGCACCCACAATCATTTGCGTGCTTTGGCCTGCGGGTGAATAAATAAATTTAGAGGTTTTTTTATGCCTTTTCATAGGTTGAGTAGTGGAAGTCGCTATTATTTTACTTTTTTTACGACTCTCTTTTGATTCATCAATATGATCACGCAACACACTCATCGACTTTTTTATTGTCGCAGGATTTTTCTCCGGCGCATAAAGTGCAAGCGATTGTTTTGAAGGTAGCTCGACATTGATACTCAAACGATCAGCGTATAAACCGGCCATACGAAGTAGCTCTGGACTCGCATCAGGAATGGTTTTTAAATGAATGTAGCCACGAAAGTCGTGGGTTTTACGCAATTCACGGGCAACACTGACCATCTGTTCCATCGTGTAATCTGATGATTGAATAATACCCGAGCTAAGAAACAATCCCTCTATATAGTTTCGCTTATAGAAATCAATGGTGAGGTTTACTACCTCGTCAACCGTAAATCGCGCTCGTTCAACAGGGCTAGATGCCCTATTAATGCAATAGCTGCACTCATAGATACAAAAGTTAGTAAGTAATATTTTAAGCAGCGAGATACATCGGCCATCGGGAGTATAGCTATGACAAATACCCATACCGCTTGATGTGGAGCCAACACCCTTGCCGTTTTTTGAGTTTTTATTGTTTGAGCCACTACTAGCACAAGAGGCATCGTATTTTGCAGCATCCGCCAAAATAGCGAGTTTTTGCTGTAACTTCATCATGCCCCCCCTAACCACCACATTATCGACGCCTAAAAGCCCAATGCAATGTTAATAGCTTTACTAACGGATCTGGGTGGCAACAAGCCAAACCATAGAGACTGTAATTATATACAGCACCTATGTTTTAGCCAGAAAAAAAACAAACTTTTTTATCTATTAAATGCAAAAAAAGAAAAAAACCCAAAACTGATAGTTTAATTTCATGATAAAAACACAGAAAAACCGAATTTACCCAGAGCCCGAATCACCATCTTAAAACCTACCCTGAAAGCTAAAGCACAGAGAAGCCGCAAACAAAGAGTGGAATATTAGCCGCTAAGATTTAGTATTAGTTAACATTTGTATTACAATGTGGAGACTAGTGTTTTGTATAGAGCAATCAATCATTTCTCATTAATGTGCTGAATCAACCAAGGCGGATGCATGAACAACATATCTAAAGAAGAGCTACAGCGAAATCAAGAAAAGATTCGTCTAGTGAAGCAAAACGCCCAAATCAGACGGAAAAAAGACAGCTCAGCTATACATCAATCGATTAGCTGGGGACTTAAGCCCGTCAGACAGTTATTCAATATGTGGCGATTTTATCGGTTTAATGTCCGCCGAGAGAAAATCACCCAAGAGTATATGGCAAAAGATGGATTCAAAGGTGTTCAGCTAGGCTGTGGGCCGAATAAAATGGCTGGCTGGATCAATAGCGATATGCTGTATGACCGCTTACCGTTCCAACAACATAATCCTATAGAAGACTTAATCGACTTTCCAATAGACATTACCAAAAGACTTCCTTTTGACGACAATTCACTAGACGCTATTTATGCTGAAGAGTTAATAGAGCACGTAGATCTTTATGGTGCTCGCGCTTTCTTTAAAGATGCCAAAAGAGTACTCAAACCAAACGGCGTGCTGCGTATGACAACACCTGACATAAAAAAAGTCTGTCGCATGTACCTTGGTGAAGTCGATGGATTCGATCTTGAAGATCACAAACCTTATTGGTTAGAAGAGGAGTGGGGCCACGAAATTTGGCTCAACGGAATGTTTCGATATTGGGGACATCAATTCTTGTGGAGTTTTGAAACGATGCAAGGTGAATTGGTCAAAGCAGGGTTTGATGGTGTTGTCGAATGTCAGCCTCTTAAAACACAGTCAGGTATTAATGAACTAGATAATATTGATACGCGCTTTAATCCAAATGAAGCATTATCGGAATTTCAGGCTGCCACTACACTGATTGTTGAAACCACCCCGAGCTCTTCTGCATAAACATACTACGCATGGCCGAGCGCTAACACTCTTAAGTGTTGAACAAAAAAGGCTAAGAATCTGTAAAGATCAAATCTAGTCGAGACTAATACATATTAATTAGCCATAATGGCACGCTCTACCGCCCATGTACGCAGTGCCTGTATATCTTCTGCTCGTAAAACAGATATCGGAACAGTAGAATCTACGGCATTAATAATATGTTCCACGCTGACATTCTGCTGTCGCGCTTTGGCGGAATATAAGGCTGAAACGATAGCCTGCTCGATTTCTGCACCCGTAAAGCCTTCGGTCGCCTCAGCGATGGCTTTGATCGCATTTTTATCGCATTCAACATTACGCTGCTTTAAATGGATATGCGCGATAACCGCTCTATCTTTCAGACTAGGTAAATCGACGAAAAATATTTCATCTAATCGTCCTTTACGCAATAGCTCTGGTGGCAAGCGAGAAATATCGTTACTGGTAGCGACGATAAAAACGGGGCTTTTTCGCTCGGCCATCCATGTGAGTAAGGTACCCAGTACACGCTGGGATATACCTTCGTTATCTGACTGGCCTAGGGATTTTTCAATCTCATCCATCCACAACACACAGGGAGATACATTATCTGCTAGCTGTAATGTCTCACGTAAATTACGTTCGGTTTCTCCATGAAATTTATTATACAAAGCCCCCATATCCAAGCGCAGTAACGGCACTTTCCATAGACCCGCAATCGCTTTTGCCGCTAAACTTTTACCGCCACCTTGCACCCCCAACAACATTAATCCTTTAGGGGCATCTAAAGGAGCACCCAAGGTCGACACACTATCTTCCGTCGCAACAAAAGCCGTTTGCCTTTCTGCGAGCCACTGTTTTAAATTGTGTAACCCGCCTACTTGCGCAAACTGCGCAGTATCGTATTCGAAGGTCAGAATATTATTCATATTCATCAACTCGAACTTTGATTTATTCACATCTTCGACATCACTTACCGTAATCGCACCATCTTGTACGATAGCTCCACGCGCGAGACGCTTCACATCACTCTCTGTTAATCCCCGTAAATTACTAGTTAGCATTCCCATTGTTTTTGCATCAACATTAACACGGCGACCGGTATTTTTTTGTTGCCATTGACGCACTTCATTTAATACGATTTGACGAATTTTACTTTCGGAAGGAAAGTTCAGTTGGAAGCGAGTGCTGTAACGGTGTATTTCTGCAGGGAGCGATAGCTCGTGACTCAGTAGTATCAAAGTAATATGTTCATCACTATACAAAGCAATTTCTTTTAGTGCGCGAACAATGTCGGGCTCATCAAAGTACGCATGAAAGTCACACAGTACATAAATACCCGCTTCATTTTTTTGCCGAATAGACGCTAACAATTCCGCCGGCTTTTGCAGTGTTGGCTGGCTATCTGGCTGAGCGGTGTAATCTTGAGTGATCACACCATTGGTTAAACCTGTAAGACAACTCCAGCTATAGAGCGAGCGAAAAGTTTTCATCGCCAACCGCGTGCATAACTCTAACACTCGCGGCTCTTCGTAGGATTCGATAGCAATTAAGGGCGCGCCTTTTTTTACCATCAACTCGATATCGTTAAGTTCTTCCATTTTAATTTCTTTTTATTATTTGGTTTCAAAATAATATTACATAAGGAACATACAAACCCTAAAAGACATCACGTCATACTAAAATTGATCAAACATCGAAAAAGGTTTTTCTATAATGTTTAAGTTCATTAATAGAATCACGCACATCATCTAACGCTAGGTGCGCTCCCGATTTGGTAAAGCCTTTCATGGATTCTGGTTTCCAGCGGCGCGCAAGTTCCTTAACACTACTCACATCTAAATTACGATAGTGAAAATAGTTTTCCAGCGCCGGCATATAATTAGCTAAGAAACGGCGATCTTGGCAAATAGAATTGCCTGACATAGGCGACTTGCCCGCTGGCACCCACTGCTTTAAGAAGTCGATGGTTTGCTGCTCGGCATCACTTGCGCTGATATTACTATTGCGTACACGCTCAGTCAGGCCAGACTTGCCGTGCTGATTGGTATTCCAGTCATCCATTGCCGCTAAGCGCTCATCGGATTGGTGAATAGCGAGCATTGGCCCCTCAGCAAGAACATTAAGGTCGCTGTCGGTCACAATCGTCGCTATTTCAATAATGACATCATCGTTAGGGTAAAGGCCCGTCATTTCTAGGTCGATCCAAATCAAGTTATCTTCATGTAGCATATTCGCGTATCATCCTGTTTTAACTAGTTAACCTCTATAGTGTTACCGATATATGCCCGTAAATCCAGTTACACACACCATAGAATCACCAATAAAATTAGCACAAGCTACTAATGTCGTCTTTTTCTTTTTAGCTGCTGTTAATATGAGTACGTTTAAATGAGTAAACGTAAAATCACCCGCAAACAAGCATGGCGTATTGAAAAGGTACAAGAAGAGCGTGTCGCTAGAGCTGAACGTAAAAATGCCAAAATTGATGCTCACGAAAACGATGGTGATTTAGGCCCGGAGCAAGAAGGCTTGGTAATTGCACACTATGGAACACAAGTAGAAGTACAATCCCTCAATCTAGACTCTGACGGTGGAGAGATAAGTACAGATATAAGCACTAATATAATGGATGCAGACCGTCAGGCAAATGCACCCAAAAAACGCTGCCATATGCGAACGCACTTAGGCTCACTCGTGACGGGTGATCGCGTTATTTGGCGAGATGCGGAGCCCACGGGTGTAGTGGTTGCCGTGTTACCGAGAAAATCGGCTCTATCACGTCCCGACCCTCATGGGGATATGAAAACCGTCGCGGCGAATATTGATAACATTTTAGTGGTGGTTGCCCCCTATCCTCGCCCCCACAGCTTTCTTATTGACCGTTATTTGGTTGCTGCCGAGGCCATTGGGATTAAGCCTGTGATCTTATTGAATAAAGTCGATTTAATTGATGATAAAAATCGCCATATCTTAGACGATCTGACCCAGATGTATCGCGAGCTTGATTACCAAGTCCTTTACGCCTCCACCGTACAAACCAAAACAAATAGCACAAAGGTACACGATGGTTTAGTCGAGCTAAAAAACTTTTTACAAGGTAAAACTACGGTATTTGTTGGACAGTCTGGCGTAGGTAAGTCTTCACTTATCAATAAACTATTACCCGGCCAAAACCTGCGTGTCGGCGGCCTTACAGCATCTACGCAACGCGGTACACATACCACTACTACGGCGCAGTTATTTCACTTCCCTTCAGTAGAAGGTAAGGATGGTGGGCAACTCATTGATTCGCCGGGGATTCGTGAGTTTGGCTTGTGGCATATGGACGAGGAGACTATTTTAGAAGGGTTTATCGAACTACGTGACTATATTGGCCTATGTAAATTCCGCGACTGCCAGCATCGCCACGAACCTAAATGTGCCATTCTAGAGGCTCACGCGCAAGGAAAAATCAGCGATAGAAGGATGGAGAGTTATCTAACGCTGCGAGATACTATTCTCGACAGTTAATATAACAAACAATAGCGACAGAAAGCAGACAATTATTTAAGCGAATAACCACCAGTAACGCCAGTTATAGACTATATTTATAAGGTACAAAGTGAGACCTTTGCACGGAAGATGATTTTGCTTTCAGGCAAGGCAAAAATGCACGGAAAGAGGGAGTTTATGCATTATAAATGACCGATTGAGTACATTTTTAACGCAGTATGAAAGTAAAATGGCTTTCGTGCAAAGGTCTCAAAGTGTTTTTTAAATATCTACACACCTCACACTGTCTACCTCAACACTGGCGCATATGAGCAAACCTAGCAACGCAAAAATCAGTAACAGCAGCGAATCTCGCTTAGAGATTTGGCTAAAGAAGCTACCGCAAAATCCGTTGCCAATTAACAAGGCTATCGCACGCGATATATTACAACTGTTAGACGACGACTCATGCGATTCACCAACACTTGCTAGAATCATTCAAAAAGACCCTCTGCTATGCCTAAAACTTTATCATTGCACAGAAAAAAAACTCACTGGTAAACAGGGTGACATACAGCATTTAGTTCATTTAATTGGTTTAATTGGTTTGGATAAAATTAAACAGGTCATTACTAACAGTCGCAAAATAGCGATGCCGCCCGATGGCTTTAAAGAGATACTTTCTGCCAGTTTATTTGCTGCGCATTTGGCATCTACATTACTCAATAAAAAACATAATGCCACTAGCGATCGTTTTTTCTTACCCACTTTATTTTTTAATTCTCCATTATGGCTGATGTGGATTGCTGCACCTAAAACCATGTCTCAAGGACAAACTCTAGCAAGCAAAAAGCAACAGTCTTATATTGCGCTTAGCGTCAAAAAATTAGGGTTTAAATTGCCCGATCTGATTGAGCAATCAGAAAATTTTATCCTACTACCCACACTCACCTTAGATGCACTCGCGATTAACCCGACAAAGAACGTACATTTTTGGGCAAAGGCGCATCACCTTAGCGATGAGAAACTTGCACATTGGTTTGCACAGGATAAAGCTGCACGAAATGTATTTTATAGTATTCCCAGTGGTATTTATTTGATCAATCAATATGTGATTTCGGTGTACTTAGATTGGAATGGAAAACATATTCAACGCTATGGCCGCTTACTCTGTCGTCATTTGGGCATTGATGAGGAAGAACTCAATAACAGTGTCGTCGATCTCGCCATCAATACACCATTACCATCGTTATTTCAGGGCTTACTCGCACCGATTAATCGCGTTAAAGGTTTGCACAAAGATCCAGCCTGCCCAGCCAACCCTAACCTTGACTCCCGAAAAATCCAGCCAGACATGATAAATGCATGGAGAGAAAAAATAAGCCAAAGCAATAATGTTGATACCGCACTAGAGATAACACTCAACGCACTGACACATGGTGTTGGCATTGAGCACTGTGTGATTATGGAAGTAGATGAGCATGATATTCACACCCAAACTTGCTATGGATTTAATGACAACCCTGACATTAAAAACTTTCATTCAGACTGGCATACGGAAAAAAACCTTTTTCAGCAAATGATTCAAAAACCTTGCTGCATTTCGGTGTCATCAAACGACTTACCAAAAGCGACCGCCAAAATGCCTAAACAGTTTACCCAGCACTGTGAAATAAAACCCTGCGGCTTGCTATCTATTTTTCATCAGAAAAAGCCGAAAGCACTTATTTATTGTGATCACAATCAGTGGGACAACGATAAACACCATCATTTTAAAGCGGTAGGTAAAGCGCTGGCTCAAACCTTAGAGCACTTAACATAATAAAATCTGTTAATTTTCTCCTGCATTATCAACGCGCTATTCAAGGAACCTCTGAATAAGTCTGAGTGAAATTTTCAGTGAGATAAAATGAGTGTATTTGAGGCGAATATTGAAGGTAATAGCGAGCTATTGGCGAAATATTCAACGAAAAATACGCTTATTTTAGCCAGCGAAAAATCACGCATGACTTGTTCAGAGGTTCCTCAACTATCTCGCACTATCTGAGGTATACTCTGCGGACTATTTTACGGCTCGGCTACTATTTTATAGTACGGGCATTACTCTACAGAGATGATTATACTAACGGCTTTTATGAAAACTTTTTGCTTTATCGCCTTACAATATTTACTTCCTCAACATGCCTTATCTCGTTTAGCTGGCTTTGTCGCTGAGACCAAAAACACGTGGATTAAACAGCGCTTCATTAGTTGGTTTATTCAGCGCTATAACGTGGATATGAGTATTGCTGCCGAACCTGATGCCAGCACTTATCAGAACTTTAATGCGTTTTTCACTCGCCCACTAGCCGATGGTCAACGCCCCATTACCGATGACGCCAATGGAATTGCTTGCCCTGCAGATGGCTGTATTAGCCAGATTGGCCTTATTAATAACGGGCATATATTTCAGGCCAAAGGACAGGAATATAGCCTTTTAGAGTTGGTCGGTGGTGATATTGATATTGCTAAGCAATTTGTTGATGGCAGTTTTGCGACCGTTTATTTATCTCCTAAAGATTACCACCGAGTGCATATGCCTTTAGGTGGAACACTACAAACCATGATCCACGTACCCGGTGACTTATTTTCAGTCAATGAAACCACCGCCAGTAATGTACCTAGATTATTCGCTCGCAACGAACGTGTTGTCGCTCTATTTAAGACGGATCAGGGACCTATGGCAGTGATTTTAGTTGGCGCTATGATTGTTGCTAGCATCGAAACCGTATGGGCTGGCCTGGTTACGCCAAAGAAAAAGCAAATCCAAACGACGCACTATCAGCAGGCAGACGACATTCATCTAAATAAAGGCGACGAGATGGGCCGCTTTAAGCTTGGCTCTACTGCCATCGTACTTTTTGGTAAAGAAGCCGCTAAATGGAGCGACGAACTGGAAGCTAATAGCCCTGTCATGATGGGAGAAAAAATGGGCGACACACTCTAAATCAAAAACCTTTCGATTTTTATTGCTGGTGACTTACTACACGTGAGTCGCTTGTTGAACTGCTATATGCTCAAGACGAATCTTCGTCACTTTAATAGGATAATCGTAAGGCTGCACATCTTCGATTAGATCGACTCTAGAGGGGATCTGCGCTTCTGCTCGGCGAATTCGAGAAGGTGTTGGCGGTACAATATTACGGGTATCGCCTATCATTAAATCTATATATTCAAACTGATCTAAAGCATGGCCACTTTTATCAACGACGACCATTACTCGCGGTTTTAAACGGCGAATATAATTTTGTTCGGTGACAATCGCTATTTCCTTTGTCGATAATTTAACCAGTGTGCCGGTAGGGTATAAACCGAACGCTTTAATAAACTCCACGACTAAATCGTCTTGGAACTGCATCCCACGTGCCGCATATAATTGCGATACTGATTGCGAGCTAGGAATAGAGCATAGCTCGCCCTTCAGGTAAGTCACTTCGTCGTAAAATGTGGCAACACCTGCTACTTTAGACAAGAAAGGAATGTCATCCCCTTGTAATTGCTTAGGATAACCACTGCCATTAAGGCGCTCAAACATCATGGAGATTGTTTTGATGACTTTTGGATGAACTTCACTCAATTTTTTTAAAGAAGTGATCGTTTGTTCGACAATAATCTGCCCAACACCCGAGTTAGAGGGATCCCCCGCTTTACTAGATAGTAATATTTTCGGCAAGGTAAGACGACCAATATCTTTCAACATGACGCTGAGTGCCAATATGCGTAAATTCCCTTTACTCAAACCCAAATGACGAGCAAACACAGTAGCCCAAGCAGCGGAGCGTAACAGGTAATAGTAAGGTTCTTTTTCATCCGTTTTACGCACTCTTATCAGCCACATAAAGGCATCAGGGTTTCGCGTAATACTATCAATCATGTCATAAACGGCATGTATAAATGGCTTTAAAATAACAGTCGTTTTTTGCGTTATTTGTGCCATCACAGTATTCGTTTCGGACATTAAAGCATCGTATGCCTGCTGAGCAACGCCTATTTCCTTAGGCAACGATTCGATAGTCTTATAAACGGTATCATCAACATAGATAAGTGATAACTTACCTCGATAAACGTCTGGTAAGTCTTGATTTTTTTTAGCATTCAATAGGCTTTGATCAGAAGGCGCAATCCCCTTCACAATATCAATATAAACGTATTGGCAGTGTATTTTTAACTGCTTAAGTTCGGAGCGATCACGCACATAAAAGCCCTGTATCGGGAACGGAGTTTTTTCCCAAGAACGATCTAACGCAGAGATATACATCCCCAGCTCTACATACCCTACATCTATTCTTATTGGCTTTATCACCCGTGTTATACCCTTTTAGGCTCTCTGTATATTCTGTATGTTTTATAAATACTTTTTATATTCTTCAGAGTAAAAATTTAGCGCTAAAACCTCTCCACTATCGCACTAATGGCTACCATCACTCTAATGGTAGGATTCAGATAATTCATGTACCGCTTCAAAAAAAGCACCTACATTTTCAGGCTTCGCCTGCGGTGTTACGCCATGACCCAAATTAAATACATGGCCATTACCTTTACCGTAAGCCGCTAAGATATTAGCCACTTCTTCCCTAATACGTACCGGATTAGTATATAAAATCGCAGGATCCATATTACCTTGCAACGCGACTTGATCACCAACCTGCTGCCGTGCATAGCGGATGTCAGTCGTCCAATCCAAACCTAGCGCATCAGCACCCGTGTTCGCCAATGAAGGCAGCCACTGTCCACCGCCTTTGGTAAACAAAATAACCGGAACGCGTCGACCTTCATTTTCTTTAATCAGACCGTCAACAATACGCTGCATAGGCGCCAATGAATACTGATGGTAGGCATGGTGAGATAATGCGCCACCCCAAGAATCAAATATTTGCACTGCCTGCGCACCGGCAAGAATTTGTGCATTAAGATAATCCGTAATAGAAGCGATTAGCTTATCAATTAATAGCTGGAAAACGTCGGGCTGCTGATACATTAGTTCTTTGGTGCGAGCATAGTCTTTACTTGAGCCACCTTCTACCATATAAGTCGCTAGTGTCCATGGACTGCCGGAAAATCCGATTAACGGTACTCGCCCGTTGAGCTCTTTACGAATTAAGCTAACCGCATCGGTCACATAGCTTAAGTCGCTACGCGTATCGACAATAGGCAAAGCCTCTATGTCCGCAGTAGTATGCACTGTTTTTTTGAATTTAGGGCCTTCGCCCGTTTCAAAATATAGACCCAACCCCATCGCATCTGGGATTGTTAGAATATCTGAAAATAAAATAGCGGCGTCGATTTGAGAATAACGATCTAACGGCTGTAACGTGACTTCACAAGCCATTTCGGGGTTGCCACACAAGCCCATAAAATCCCCCGCTTTTGCACGAGACGCTCTATATTCAGGCAAGTAACGCCCAGCTTGGCGCATCATCCATACAGGCGTTCTATCCACTGGTTGACGTGCTAAGGCACGTAAAAAACGATCATTTTTCAGGTCAGACATAAGCTGTCGAGATATCCATAAAGCAAAAATAAGGCAAGCATTGTAGCGTAATCACCTGCAGCCGTCATTCCACGTGATATAGATTTGAGAATATATGGCGAGTATGTGGAATACGCCACTAAAAACGAGGCGTCACAGCGGTATCGCGATAAGTAGGAATAGAGAATGGTTAACCAATTCAAGCGTTAAAACGTAACGTACAATATGGATAAGTAAATGATATTAGATAATGACAGACCAATAAGCACACCAAAAGTCATCATCATCCCTGCTACTCGCCACTGAAGCGTTTCCGTTAAGATACCGCGAGCATGTACTAACCGTCCTAAAACCAAAACACTCCCAAAGATATGCAGCAACGTTTCATGCCCCTGATTCCATTCCAGACCAAACATAAGAAGTAAAGCAATAGGAATATACTCTGTAGCGTTGGAATGCGCCGACCTAGCGATCGTTAATTCACTTACACCACCATCCGCAAAAGCAACTTTATTTTTACGCCTTGAGCGAATAACGACTACGGCTAAGTAAACAATCAGCAAGGCTAAAATGGCAGCATAAAAAGAAGATATAAACATAGACAATCCTATTTTTGGCTTATGACATTGGTGAATAAATTCACAAACGGCACTTTTTCTCTAGCTCTTCTGCCGTTTCAATACACATATCTAGGTCTTTCAACATACCGTTTTCGATACTATAAATCCAGCCATGAAGTGATAGTTCGGCATCTCGTTTCCACGCATTTTGCACCACTGAGGAATTACCCACATTTTTAACTTGCTCGATAACATTGAGTTCACACAGTCGGTTAATACGATCCTCATCGTTGAGCAAAGACAATTCTTTTTGATGGAAACGGCTTACATCTTGAATATGGCGCAACCAATTATCAATCAGCCCATGAGCCTTTTGATCTAACGATGCTTTGATACCCCCACAGCCATAATGGCCGCAAATAATAATATGCTTAACCTTTAATACTTCCACAGCAAATTGTACAACCGACAAACAATTTAAATCGGTATGCACGACCACATTGGCGATATTCCGGTGCACAAAAACCTCTCCCGGAGGAAGGTCTACTATTTGATTGGCAGGGACACGACTATCGGAACAACCGATCCATAAATAGTCGGGTGTTTGTTGTGCTGATAACTGGGAGAAAAAATGCGGATTATCTTTTTTAATCGCATCGGCCCAGCCTTGGTTGCGATCGAATAAAGATTTTAATGTCTTCAAAGAGCTTCTTCCTATTTTTTATAAAAAAGCGGATATAGCTCGACATAGTAGTTCATTGAAACTCCAATGAACAGGCAATAAAAAAGAGCTTTACAGCCCTTTTTATTGACTAAATATTAGCTTGGATATTACACATCTAAGTAATCCAAAATGCCTTCTGCCGCTTGACGGCCTTCCCAGATAGCGGTCACCACCAGATCAGAACCACGTACCATATCACCGCCGGCAAATACTTTTGGGTTAGCGGTTTGGAATTTATACTGTTGCTCTTCAGCCGCAATCACGCCACCCCAATCATTTACTGTAATATTTTTTTCGTCAAACCATGAAGCAGGATTAGGATTAAAACCAAAAGCAACAAGCACTACATCTGCTGGAATAATTTCTTCACTGCCCTCGATCACTTCTGGGCGGCGACGACCGTTAGCATCTGGCTCACCTAAACGAGTCTTAACAAACTTAACGCCTTCGACTTTTTGATCGCCCATCACTTCAACTGGCTGGCGGTTAAATAAAAATTCAACACCCTCTTCTTTTGCATTAACCACTTCGCGTCTTGAGCCAGGCATATTTTCTTCATCACGGCGATACACACAGCTCACGCTCGTTGCGCCTTGACGAATAGCGGTACGATTACAGTCCATCGCGGTATCACCACCACCCAGTACAACTACGCGCTGACCTTGAACACTAATAAAATCTTCGGGGGATTTTTCAAAGCCAAGGTTTCGGTTCACGTTTGCGACTAAGAATGGTAGAGCATCATAAACACCGGGAAGTTTTTCGCCGGGGAAATCACCTTTCATATAGGTGTATGTCCCCATCCCCATAAACACCGCATCGTATTGATCTAACAGTTGATCAATACTGATATCTTTACCGACTTCTGTATTTAAACGAAATTCAACGCCCATTTCGGTAAATATTTCACGGCGGCGAGACATCACTGACTTTTCTAGTTTAAATTCAGGAATGCCAAAAGTGAGGAGGCCACCGATTTCGGGATACTTATCAAACACAACGGGCTTAACACCATTGCGCACTAAAATATCGGCACAACCAATACCGGCCGGACCAGCACCAATAATGGCGACTTTCTTATCCGTTGGCACAACGGTAGACATATCTGGCTTCCAGCCCATCGCAAAAGCGGTATCAGTAATATATTTTTCTGCATTACCAATAGTCACTGCACCAAAACCATCATTCAATGTACACGCACCTTCGCACAAACGATCTTGGGGACAGACTCGACCACAGACTTCCGGTAAAGAATTGGTTTGGTGACTCAACTCTGCAGCTTCAAAAATATTTCCATCCGCAATAAGGCTTAACCAATCAGGAATGAAATTATGCACGGGGCATTTCCATTCACAATAAGGGTTACCGCAATCTAAGCAACGATGCGATTGATCGGCGACTTCTTCCTTGGTGTACGGTTGATAAATTTCAACAAACTTTTCTGTTCGAGAGACGATATCTTTTTTCTGCGGATCTTGTCTGCCGACATCAATAAACTGAAAATCATTTTGTAAATGTTGAGTCATAATACTTACCTCAATCAATCGCGATTACGCGACTTGCTCCTGTACTGAAACGGTTAACAATGTATCGATATTCGATGCCTTAGGTTTAACGAGAACAAACTGGCTAGATGCCATACCAAAGTTATCAAGCAAATACTGCCCCCATTCACTACCGGTTTCTGCCACAAACTCTGAGAGCACTTGCTGTAAATATGTCACATGAGTAGCAAGCTCTGGTGAATTAAATGAATGCAAATCAATGAGTTCTGCATTGAAGCGTTTCTTTAATCGACGTTTGGGGTCATATACATAAGCAAAACCACCTGTCATTCCTGCACCAAAGTTCACACCGGTATCACCTAAAATAGTGACATGACCACCGGTCATATACTCACAACAGTGATCGCCCGCACCTTCGACTACAGCATTAACACCTGAGTTTCTCACCGCAAAACGTTCACCTGCTCGACCTGCTGCAAAGAATTTTCCACCTGTTGCACCATACAGACAGGTGTTACCTACGATACTGGTATCTTGAGTGTTAAACTCTGATCCCTCGGGTGGACGAATAGCTATTTTTCCTCCGGCCATGCCTTTACCGACATAATCATTAGCATCGCCCTGTAGATTTAAATGTAAGCCGCCAGCATTCCATACACCAAAACTTTGTCCAGCGATGCCTTTTAGATTTAACACAACAGGATGATTTTCCATTCCATTATTGCCATAGCGTTTAGCAATTTCACCCGACAAACGAGCGCCTAGAGATCGATCACAATTGGTAATATGATAACTAAATTCGCCGCCTGCATTGTTTTCAATACTCGGTAAAATATCGCTTACCATTTGCTCCGCGAGAGCACCTTTATCGAAAGGCGTATTTTGTTCAACTTGGCAAAATTGTGGCTTACTTTTTAGAAAGTCATCCGAGTGGATAATCGGGCCTAAATCTAATTTCTTCTGTTTAGCTGTTTCGCCTTCTAGTACGGTTAATAGATCAACGCGGCCAATTAATTCTTCCATTGATCGAACACCAATACTCGCCATCCACTGACGAGTTTCTTCTGCAATAAAGCGGAAGAAGTTCATCGCCATTTCGACAGTGCCTTTGTAGTGTTCGCTACGTAAGTCCGCTCGCTGCGTTGCGACACCCGTGGCGCAGTTATTTAAATGACAAATACGTAAATATTTACAACCCAGTACCACCATCGGGCCAGTACCAAAACCAAAACTTTCTGCGCCCAATATTGCCGCCTTAACAACATCTAAACCGGTTTTTAAGCCACCGTCGGTTTGCACACGCACCTTATCTCGCAGATCATTCGCGCATAACATTTGATGCGTTTCGCTTAAGCCTAATTCCCATGGTGAACCCGCATAATGGATCGAGCTTAATGGGCTCGCAGCGGTGCCGCCGTCGTAACCAGAAATAGTAACTAGATCCGCATAAGCCTTTACCACACCGGTTGCGATAGTGCCTACGCCGGGACGCGAGACTAATTTAACGGACACTAAAGCATCAGGATTCACTTGCTTTAAATCAAAGATAAGTTGAGACAAATCTTCAATAGAATAAATATCGTGATGCGGTGGTGGCGAGATTAACGTCACTCCCGGTACGGAATAACGTAAACGAGCAATAAGGCTATTCACCTTTCCACCCGGTAGTTGACCTCCTTCCCCAGGTTTAGCCCCTTGTGCCACTTTAATTTGTAACACTTCTGCGTTCACTAAATAATGTGGCGTTACACCAAAGCGACCCGAAGCGACTTGTTTGATTTTAGAATTACGCTCTGTGCCATAACGAGCAGGGTCTTCACCACCTTCGCCGCTATTAGATCGGCCACCTAAACGATTCATTGCTTCCGCTAACGCTTCATGTGCTTCTGGTGACAATGCACCTAGTGACATTCCGGCAGAATCAAAACGTGAAATAATTGCTTCAATAGGCTCCACTTCTTCAACTGAAATCGGGCTGCATTGATCACTAAACGCCAGCAAATCACGAAGAGTAGCGACGGGTCGTTTATTAATTAATTCAGCAACGGTTAGCCAGTCGTTAAAATCGCCTGTGCGTACGGCATGATGCATACCTTGAATCACATCGGGGTTATAAGCATGATACTCTTCGCCATGAACATATTTCAACAGGCCGCCCTGCGCGATAGGTTTACGTGCTTTCCACGCATCGTTGGCGATTATTTTTTGGTCGTCTTCAATATCAACAAAACCCGCACCTTTAATACGACTCGGCGTGCCAATAAAACATAAGTCGATAATTTCTTCATCCAAACCTACGGCTTCAAATAATTGAGCGCCGCGATAAGAAGCGATGGTAGAAATTCCCATCTTCGACAAGATTTTCATGAGGCCTTTATTCAAGCCTTTCACGTAATTACCGTAGGCCGTTACCGTGTCGACGGTTACTTGCCCATCATTGATTAAGTCGTTAATCACACTAAAGCTGAGATATGGATAAACTGCTGTAGCGCCATAACTAATCAATGTCGCCATGTGATGAGAATCACGGGCGCTTGCCGTTACCGCAATAATATTGGTATCACAACGCAAACCTTCGTTGATTAATCGATGATGAACGGTACCGGTTGCTAATAGCGCATGAATGGGTAACTGGCCCTCTGCTAACGCTTCATCCGACAACACGATAATTTCTGTACCTTGACGAACCGCCACCGCAACGCTGTTGCTCAAATCTTTGACTGCTTGATGTAAACTTTTTTCAGCAGGGTCATAAGCCAACGAAAAAACTTGTTTTGGATGACCGCCACCGCACAGTTCCATAAAGGACTGATAAACAGCAGGCGATAACACAGGTGTTGGAATAATAACGCGCTTCGCATGCGCTTCGGTTTCGGCATATACGGAAAGCTCTCGCCCTAAACACGTTTCCAGTGACATCACGATGGATTCACGCAGTGGATCGATAGGCGGATTAGTTACTTGTGCAAACTGCTGGCGAAAATAATCGTATAAGGAGCGTTGTTTACGGGATAATACGGCCATAGGCGTATCGTCTCCCATTGAACCCGTTGCTTCTTGCGCTTGCTCCGCTAAAGGACGTACTACATCTATTCGCTCTTCATAGCTTACGCCGAACATTTTCATGTGGACGTTAAGCTCTTTACCTGTAATACCAGTAATAGGTGTATCTTCGGCTTCTAATATTGTCGCTTGAGAATCCAACCATTGCTTGTAAGGTTTGGACGACTTTAGCTTTTCATCCACATCTGCAGTATGAAGGAGCTCGCCGGTTTCAGTATCGATAGATAATATTTGTCCGGGACCTAAGCGCCCCTTAGCCACTACATCTTCTGGTTTATAGTTATGAACACCCACTTCAGAGGCAACTGTGATGTGCCCGTCTTTGGTCATCACCCAACGGGAAGGGCGTAAGCCATTACGATCCAATGTACACACGGCATGACGACCATCCGTAATCACCAAACCAGCAGGGCCATCCCACGGTTCTATGTGCATGGAGTTGTATTCGTAAAACGCTTTTAAATCAGCGTCCATGGTGGGCATATTTTGCCACGCTGGTGGCACTAACATACGCACCGCACGATGTAATTCCATCCCACCAACCACGAGTAGTTCTAACATATTATCTAAACTAGAAGAGTCAGAACCTGAACGATTCACCATTGGTGCAAGATCGGCGGGGTTCGGTAATAAATCACAAATAAATTTAGGGGTACGAGCCGTTGCCCAGTTACGATTGCCGGTCACCGTGTTGATTTCACCATTGTGCGCTAGCAACCTAAATGGTTGCGCCAAAGGCCAACGAGGCATGGTATTAGTGGAGAAACGCTGATGAAAAATACAAATAGCAGTTTCTAATTCGGGATTAGCCAAGTCAGGAAAAAATGCAGGCAAATCGACAGGCATCATTAAACCTTTATAAGACACCACTTTTTCACTCAGGCTGGCGACATAAAACAAACCACTTTTACGTAATAGCGTATTCGCTTTACGGCGGGCGATTAATAATTTAGCGGTAAACTCTGAGCTGGATAATCCTTCTGGTGAGTTAATAAATACTTGAACAAAGTGCGGTTTAGAATCTATAGCAATAGGCCCTAAGCAGTCGTTATTGGTTGGGACATCTCGCCAAGCGACGACGTCCAAACCTTCGTTAGCCATTTCTTCGGTAAATACACGCTTGGCTCGATTCGCTTTTTTTTCATCGAGATCAATCATAATCGAACCAACACCATAGCGTTCATTCAGCTCTATATTGAATTGATCACGCAGGACTTGACGAAAAAAACGATCGGGCTTTTGCATTAACAAACCACAGCCATCACCCGTTTTACCATCGGACGCAATACCGCCTCGATGAGTCATGCAAGTAAGGGACTCGATAGTCATTTCTAATAAGCGGTGGCTCGCTTTACCTGTTTTGTGTGCGATAAGACCAAAACCACAGTTGTCTTTAAACTCATTAATATCGTAAAGACCTGATGACATATGTATTCCCCTTATTCTATCTCTGTATTTTATTGCTACGTTCTCTTTTGCTTCCTACAAAACTTCGCATAGCGTGATGAAACAACGCATTTGCGAAGCACTCTGCTGAACACACCGATAAACTAATTATTAAGCATGTCTGACATTTTAATAAAATATCGCATGCCACGTGATTAACTTAGCAAATATCCCGCCAATATACAGGGCGCACTCGACATACAGCAGACTAAGTAAGATCCACTGCGATTCAACCAAACGTTGAAGGTACCTTTCGAATATGCTCTAGATATTACGTTGAGTAATTATTTCGACAATAGCGATCAAAATAACTACTAAAAAGATGTGCGTATTGCACAGTTAGGTAAGGGGAGCGGCTTTTATCATTAGAAAAACAGCAACCTATACGCCGATGGTCCAAACAAGTGCAAGAAAAAAGCATATCTTGCTCAGACAAAAAAGCCCCTGCGCATTGGGGCTTTAAGTATTGATGATTTATACTAACGGGTCAGTTCTGATTTGACAACCAAGGCAGGCAAAAAAACGACAAACGACTTTAAAAGCACTTATTTTCGCCGAAAATCACTTATTTTTTGTTGAATTTCGAGTATTTGTCTAGGCCAAGGCCGTGTGTTTTTCTGTAATTCTGGCAAAGAAGATATCGCTAAACGCGCCTCTTCGCGAGATTCATAAACCCCGCTAAAAACCACATACCAAAGTGCACCATTTCGGCGCAAGGTAATGACCCGCAATAGATCACGATTAGACTGGGACTTTACAAACTCATTAATGCTCGATAGCTGTCCAGCAGCCATTACTTGCAAAGTATAATTGTCCGCCGGCCATGACATTATTGCCAACTCACCGTCTGTAGCCTGTACATAACTTGGGGGCGATACGGGGGGGGGCGAGACACTCTCTTTCACCTCAACCTTAGCTTTTTCTTGAACTTGCTTTTTAGGTGAATTATTTACAGGAACAATAAGGTCTTCTGTTTTCACTTCTGCTTTAGCTTCTGTTTTAGTTTCGGCCTTATTTACTGTATCAGCTACTACTTCAACTACTATCTCAGGAGTCTCACCCTCAGATGAATCAACTAAAGAAGACTTCTCTAGAGAAGGGGCGTCTACCACCAAAAAATCACTATCAGATTCAACGGGGGTATTCGAAGCATCCTGTGTTACCGCCTCTTGTTTTGTCTCCACAGCTTCAGCAAGACTCACATCTTGTTCCGATAGGTTATCTTCCGTCTGAAGAACATTGCCAGATAGACTTTGCTCATTAGAGATTGATTTAGAGGGTTTACTAGCGTTACCTTGAATGATCAAAGAAGGATCTGATGGCTCTACTGCCGAGACAGATGTATCGTCTATATAAAATATGGCCAAGATAAGCGCCGCCAGCAGCAACACAACAACCGCCATATAACCGATGGGCAGCCCTAAATGTCGCTCCTCATGATCCATGCCATTTTCAAGTAACAGTATTTTTCTTGCGTCTTCATTAATTTGAGCAGCAACACCATTTGTTTTTTGCCATAACTGCCGTACCGAATCAGGATTAAATAACTCCGCGCCCTGGTAATCTGCCTGAGCCAATTTAAACGCGATATAATGCCCCACTTCATCCTCATTAAAACTCCGCAACGGAATATCATAGACAAGCACACTTTGCTTATCTAACTTATCTAACTGAATCTGCAATGTATGATCGCCAACCAGCAGCACATGGAAGTAATTCGGCATAGGCTTTTGTAATAGCTGGACAAAGACCTCTAGAGCGGAATAATGTAAGTGGTGCGCAGCGTCAACAATGACAACAACGTCTTGGCCGGAACCAACAGGCTGATACTGATTAATGGCAACGACCATCACATCAATATCTGAACCTTCCGGAATAAAAATACCGAGCTGCTGAGCTAAAATGAGCAGCATGTTTTCAGTGCTATTGAACGCTGAAGCTTCCATCACACAACATTCGGCCGCACCACTTAACTCGACCGCTGCTTGGTAAGCAAGTGCTGTTTTACCCACGCCCGGATCGCCTAATACAGCAACCAAACTATGACTAAATTGGCATAGATGCTCAAGCTCATCCAAGACCGACCGCCTATCCCCCCCCATAAAAAACGGAACGTCGGGGCAGGCGCTGGGATCAGAGTAATCAATACTGCTGATATTAAGATTATGGAAATTGTCTTCAAAAGGGAGTGACGGAGTTACGTCGGAGGAGGGTGCCAGCGTGTCTTGTTCGGTCATATCTAAGCTTCCCGAGGCGTTATAAGGTGATTTCACTTCTGCTAAGAAACCAGACATATTATGTCACCTGATTGCCTGTTAGTTTAGTTATTAATAGTAATACTGCCTTCTATGATTTTCTATTAGAGCCAACTGTTAAATTCTAAGCGCACATAACATCCTTATCCTTCAGGAGCTCATTTAGCTGTGTGGTTCGCTATTGCTTGAACAATGTTACTCACTGACGCATCATCACGCACTGCCGCTTGCCCGATCGCATCAAGAAGAACCAATCGAAGGCGGCCATCGAGCACTTTTTTATCTAAAGACATCAGCTGTAAAAACTGTTCAGCCGTCATATTATTAGGTGACGATGTAGGTAAACCCGCTTTTTTCAACAAGCGGCACAAGCGGTCAACTTCATCATAAGAAATATTCCCCATTAATGCAGACAACTCTAAAGCAATCACCATGCCCACTGAAACCGCTTCACCATGTAACCATACACCATAACCTTGCGCGGCTTCGATAGCATGCCCAAAAGTATGCCCTAAATTAAGCAGTGCTCGCACACCGCCTTCACGCTCATCCAAGGCGACTATATCCGCCTTATTTTGGCATGAGCGAGCGATTGCCTCTGTTAAGACAGCCTCATCTAAAGCAATAAGGGATTCAATGTTTTCTTCTATCCAGCAATAGAATTGCTTATCCCCTAACAACCCGTATTTAACAACTTCTGACAGTCCCGCTGACAACTCTCTTGCTGGCAGTGTTTTCAGCACATCCGTATCAACAATAACCGCTTGAGGCTGATGAAAAGCACCAATCATATTTTTACCCAGCGGATGGTTCACACCAGTTTTTCCGCCAACAGAGGAGTCCACCTGAGACAATAAGGTCGTTGGAATCTGAATAAAATTAACGCCCCGCTGGTAAGTTGCTGCTGCATAGCCACACATATCCCCAACAACACCACCACCCAATGCAATTAATGTCGTCGTTCTATTATGCGTGTTTTCTAACAAGCAATTGTAAATACTATTCATCGTTTCGAGCGATTTATAGCTTTCACCATCAGGTAATAAAACGCTATCAACATGATAGTCGCCCAACAAACTGATAAGTGCATCCAAGTACAATGGCGCAATGGTAGTATTGGTAACAATACAGACTTGCTGACCTTTTATATGAGGCCTCAAATAAGACAAGTCATTCAGTATATTTTGCCCAATATAAATAGGATAACTACGATTATCACTTAAATTGACAGTGAGTGTTTGTTGACAAGACATGTATAAAACCTAAGAGAAGAAAGTAGGGGTTATGAGTTAAGGCTGCAGAGATGTAAGAGTTGCTGCTATTTGCTGAGCGATTACTTTAGGACTACGTGAATCAGTAGTGACGGTATGCGTTGCCACTTCACAGTAAAGCGGGTCTCGCTGGGAAAGTAATTCTAAAATTTTCTGCCTTGGGTCGTCGACTTGTAACAAAGGACGCTTTTTATCTTTAATTGTTCTTTGAACCAAACGCTCGGTGTCCGCTTTCAAATAAACGACTGCGTCGGCTTGTTGAAGCAAACAGCGGTTTTTCTCTCTCAGAACAATGCCTCCGCCAGTCGCAATAACTACCTTTTGCTCTTCTAACAGTGACTCTAACACTGCTGTTTCACGATCGCGAAAACCCTCTTCGCCTTCAACATCAAAAATCCACGGTATATCTGCACCGGATTTTTCTTCTATCACATGATCGCTATCGTGGAAAGGCAGGCCTAGGCAATTTGCAAGCAAGCGGCCTATCGTAGACTTCCCTGCGCCCATAGGCCCTACAAGTGCAATTTTGTTTACAAATATGGCCTTATCCATCACTCATTAATCAATCTGTCGGTCAAGATACGAGGGGTAATAAAAATTAATAGCTCTGTACGATCATCTCGAGATTCATCACTCCTAAAGAGTCTACCTAAAACAGGGATATCACCTAAAACAGGTACCTTACTGATCGAACTCGATTTTGTTTGCTCATAAATACCACCCAGTACAATAGTATCACCATCCCCAACTAAAGCGGTTGTAGTAAGCTCTGTAATATTAATGGGGGAGCCATCATCTGTCACCGTAGTCGTATCTAACGAGTCACGATTCACTTTTAACTCCATAATAATACGATTGTCCGGTGTAATTTGCGGGGTCACCTCTAAGCTAAGTACAGCGTCTTGGAAAATAGTTGTTACTGTATCACCGTCACTAGATGTAAAAGGTATTTGCTGACCACTAGCTATTTTTGCCGTCTGCTTATCGCCAGTCAACACTCTAGGTTGAGAAATAATTTCACCATAACCTGAATCTTCTAACGCCTGAATTTCTAACGCTAAAGAAACACCACCAGAAATATAGCTAACATCTAATACCGACCCCACAGGGTTAAACACAGTAGCATCGCTTAATGCCGTAGTCGTTAAATTGGGGTTATCCGCCGTAGAGGTATCTTGCGCACCCACGAAAAAGCCAAACTCTTCCAAAAAATTATCTGACGCTGAAACAATTCTTGCCTCAATCATCACTTGACGAACAGGTACATCTACTTTGCTAATCAGCAACTTTATTCCTTCGATATTCTCTGCAATATCAGTCAATATCATTGAGTTAGTTCGCTCATCAATGACTGCTGACCCCCTAGCAGAAAGAATGTTTTTTACTTCTACCGCTGAACCTTCACTATTGCCACTACTAATCAGAGCTAATACATCTTGCGCTTTGGCATAACGAATACGAATAAACTCTGTACTCAAAGGCTCTAATTCCTGTAATTGTTTCCGAGACTCTAGCTCCTGCCTTTCTCTCTCAGCAATTTCTGCGGCTGGCGCCACTAAAAGCACATTACCTGATTGGCGCTTATCTAAGCCTTTTGATTTCAACACCAACTCTAATGCCTGATCCCAAGGAACATTTTCCAAACGTAGTGTAATGTTGCCGCTAACCGTGTCGCTTGCAACCAAATTAAGCTCCGTGAAATCAGCAATAATTTCCAAAACTTTTCTCACTTCGATATCTTGAAAATTTAACGATAACTTTTCACCCACAAAGCGGAAACGTTCGTTTTGTTGCTCAATCTCTTCCTCTGTTAACGGTGAAACTCTGACAACATAAGTCCCATCCGCCTGATAAGCTAAATAGTCGTAACGGCCATCCGCCTCTATAGAAATATTAACGCTACCACCCTTACGCCGCGTTTCAATAAATTTTACCGGTGTTGCAAAATCGACAACATCCAATCGTCGCAACAATTCATCTCCGACATTGGTATCTGAAAACAGCATACTAATTCTGTTTGCACCTCGTTCAATATTGACCGCTACCTTAGGATTAGATAACGACAATATTAACGAACCTGCGCCTTTATCATCACGTCTAAAATCAATATCCGTTAATTGATTTTTGGCATTTAATTGATTAACCGAAGAAAGACTTTTAGCTTGAGCCGATGTATTCTGCTCCACTAAAGGCGCCCCGGCAGGCAAGTTATTGACAACGATGACAAGATCATTATTGTCTACCTCAGCTGAGTAATTAACGACATTAGATAAGTTCAAAATCATCCTAGTCCGCTCTTTAGCGGTTAACACGACAGTACTTTTAACATTACCTAAGCCCAACGAATACTTTTTTTGTGGTAAAGCACTAATCACTCCAGGAAGATCCAATACAATCCTCGCTGGCTGCTCGATCGAATAACCCTTTGGTATCGAGGGCTGACCTGAAAAGCTTGCTCTTATTTCTACTCTATTACCGGGCAATTCAGAAAAAGCAATATCTTTCATATTTATTGCAGACAAAGCCTGCAAAGAAAATGTGGCTAGGGTAAAAAAAATAACAATGTGAAGGCGACGCATAAATAAACCTATATAAAGCTTGTGTATATTATTGTTCTTTAATTGAAATAACATTGGGACGCTCTAACCAACCTTCGCTACCGTTGGGCACAATCTCTACAACATCGATACTTTGATTAGTAACATTAGTGATTTTTCCATTATTTTTACCCAAATAGTAACCCATTCTGACTCGTTCAATAGAACCTTCAGGATCTCTAATCAACCCCCAAAGAATCTCGCCTTGCTTAACCGTTCCCACCATAGAAAGTGACGAAAACTCAAACGTCTCCAATCGTTGTTTTTGGCGATCAAGATCCGGCTTAACATTACTCGAGGCTACCAACACTTTTTTCTCTATAACGTAGGGAGGAGTAAAAGGGCTACGCAACTGCTGGGCTCTATAAGTATAAGGCTTGTAAGGAGGGTACCTTTTTAACGACTTTATCTTTCCAGGTGGTCGTTCTTTATTAGATTCTATAAATGCATACACATCATCGTGAGCAGGCTTCTGGCAAGACGCCAGTAACGACACGACAATCATCAAACAAATAGGCCATTTTTGTATACGTTTCATTAAGCACCCCCGTCATCTAAAGAGCGATAGGTTTGCGCCTTAATCGTCATTTTTAAATTTGCTGAGTTACTACCTGAAGTAATATCAAAGTCATGCAATGTGACTATTCTCGCCATTCCAGCAATACCACTGACGAATGCACCCAAGTTATGATAATCACCAATAACGATAATCTCTATTGGCAGGGTAATATAAAATTCCCCTCTCACCTCAGATTGCAGCTTAACACTGACAATATCCAAGCCACTTACACGACCTTTCTCATCGATATCATCAAGTAAACCCGGCACTTGAGTTTTTTGCGGCAATTGCGCAACCAGTGACTCAAAATCTATTTCCATCTTCTCCATAAGATTACGATGTTGATCTAAAGTAGCGGATTGAAAAGCCCTTTGTTGAAACTGGCCACGCAATTCCTGCTCACGTTTCACCTCATGACTCAAGGTATTTTGCAAATCCTGTATATAAAAAAAGTAAACCACACAAAATACAGACAATACAGTTGCAACACACACACCTATACGTGCAGCCAAAGGCCATACACCTATACGAGACCAATCAATTTCATTAATATCTAAGTTGTTAATCTGCTCTAGGGTGTCTTGTAAAGACATAAACGTTAGCTCTCTACTTATTATATTGATATTAGATTCTAATCAGCCAGACTCGAAAAGTCTGCAGGAACAACTGTCTCAACCGTTAACTCAAAAGATTCTTTCACAACATTAATTAAGTTGGGCGATGCAAAAAACGGAGACTCATCTAAGTTGCGCATCAAAGTCGACACACGACTATTGGACTCTGATATACCCTTAATCGTATAGGTATCTTCTTTTTTGGACAATCGCTTCAAATACACTCCATCCGGAATGGCTCGCACCAACTGATCAAAATAATGCACAACCAATGGCCGTTTATTTTGTAAGCCTTGAATCACCTCAGTTCTCGACTCCAGCTCCTTACGCTGAGCTTTAAGCTTAGTAATATCTCCAACCTTAGCGTCTAAAAGATTAATTTCTTTTGTAAAAACAGTATTTCTAGACTCCTGATTATCAACCTGAAGGTTCACAAAAGAAAACCAAACGTAACCGACTGAACAAGATAGGATCACTAACAAAATAAGTGTAGAAAAAAATTCACGCTTCTTTTCTTGGCGGTACTCATCACGCCAAGGAAGCAAATTTATTGTTGCCATTAATCAAATCCTCTCATCGCCAAGCCCACTGCGATCACTAAACTCGGGGCAGCTTCTAATAGCTCATCGCTATTTACTTTAGATGCGCAAGTCATACCCATAAAAGGGTTAGCAACACTCACCAACGTTTCCAAATGATTTTGCACCAAAGGAGCCAAACCACCCAACCTAGCCACTCCGCCTGCAAGGATAATATGATCAACCTGACTATAATTACCAGATGAATAGAAAAATTGGAGTGAGCGAGTCACCTGCTGAAGAACCGTCTCTTTAAAAGGCTCAAGCAAGTCAGCCAAATAATCGTCTGGCAACCCCCCCTGAACTTTTGCTTGTTCTGCTTCAGCTTGGGACAGTCCGTAGCGCCGCTGAATTTCATCAGTTAAATTATTACCTCCGAAAAGCTGCTCTCTCGTATAAATAGTTTGATGGTTTTTTAACACGCTTAAAGTCGATACTGTTGCACCAATATCCATAATAGCAACCAACTGATCCGTATCCGCTTCCCAATCATCAACGATAAGTGGTAACGCTCTTTCTATCGCATAGGCCTCTACATCAATAACCTTTGGAGTCAATCCAGCCTGCTCTAAAGCTGCAATACGCAATTCAATATTCTCTTTCCGACATGCCGCCAACAAGACCTGCATAACGTTAGAATCTTCATTAGCCTGACCTTGAATCTCAAAATCTATAGCAACTTCATCCAAAGGGAAAGGGATATATTGGTCAGCCTCAATAGTGATCTGCTCTTCAAGGGCATCCTCGGTCAGCCCAGAGGGCATATCAATAATCTTGGTAATGACCGATGAACCCGCTACAGCAACGGCAGCATCTTTTATTTTGCAACGAGACTTACTAAGAAGCTGTCTTATCACATCCGCAACGAGGTCAACGTCGTTGATGTTTTTTTCTACCACTGCACCGGCAGGAAGAGAGCTAATAGCAAAACTCTCGACTTGGTATCCTTCAGATTGCATCGAGAGTTCCACTAACTTTACGCTAGTAGAACTAATATCGAGGCCGACGACGGGTTTAGACTTACGTTTAAATAGACTCATAGTATCTTTTTATTTTGTGCTACGCTCTCATGTTAGCTAAAATTCCATAATTTTTTTATCTATATCGGGAACTTACATGATGTTCATGTTATAGCACTTTAACTTGGTTACGCAACCATAGAGTGAACATATAGGCAAAGTTAATTAAGTAAAAAACGATTAAAAATAACGTATAATGGTGTAAAACACCAACAAAAGACTGCTAACACATTAATTTTCAAAGGAAAAATTATTTTGAAAAAGGCATTATGGCTCTTCATGGGCTGGTCAACCTTCGCCATAGTATGCGCTATTACCACGGCATTATTTGGAACATACCTTTATCTAAACCCCTCCTTACCCGATGTCGAGAACATCAGAGAAATTGAATTACAGGTACCTTTGCGTGTTTTTTCGGCAGATGGCAAGCTGATTGGAGAGTTCGGCGAAAAAAGAAGAGACCCCGTCACTTTTGAAGAAACCCCCAACATACTGATCAGCGCCGTACTGTCTGCAGAAGACGATGGCTTCTATTCCCACCAAGGAGTAGATATTACCGGACTACTAAGAGCGGTTTCTCAACTTGTCCTGTCAGGTTCGATTCAATCCGGCGGCAGCACCATCACCATGCAAGTAGCGCGTAATTTTTTCTTATCTCGCAACCAAACATTTTCGCGCAAATTTAACGAAATACTCCTGGCGCTCAAAATCGAGCAAGAATTATCAAAAGAAGAAATCTTAACACTTTATCTCAATAAAATTTACCTAGGAAATAGAGCCTACGGAGTAAAAACCGCAGCGAAAGTATATTATGGAAAAGAATTATCAGAAATCACACTTGCTCAAGCCGCTATGATCGCAGGGCTTCCCAAGGCTCCTTCTAGCTACAACCCTATTGCGAATCCATCTAGAGCGCTCATACGCAGAAACTGGATATTAGGTCGTATGCAGTCTCTCAATAAAATTTCTGATGAAGAGTATGAACTGGCCATCAATGAACCTATGTCCGCTAGCTATCATGGACAACAACTCGACTTATACGCCCCCTATGTAGCGGAAATTGCCAGAGAGAAAGCACTTTCACTATTTGGCGAACAAGCATATACCGGCGGCTATAATGTTTATACAACCATAGACAGCAAATTACAGGAGGCCGGCCAAAGGGCTGTCGTCAACGGGCTGCTCGCCTACACAGAACGGCACGGCTACAGAGGAGCAGAGCTGCGCTTAGACACCAACTTATTATTACCTCTCAACCCCCAGCAGCAAGCAGCAGTTACCGAAGAAACTCGCGAAGCGGAAGACGAAACAAATAGCGATGCAAATACAACCCTAAGTGACAAAGCCAATAGCAAGATCATTATTAACGGCTCGTCCTTAGGCGAAGTCAACTTACTACCTTGGCTAGAAACACTGAACACAATACCTAGTTATGGCAAACTGAAACCTGCCGCGATTATAGACATCCAAGACAAATCATTTACAGCAATCTTTGCATCAGGCGAAACCGCTACAGTTGAGTGGAAAAACGGACTCAACAAAGCAGGAAAATATGTCAACGAAAACTTCTACAGCCCAGTGCCTAACAGCGCTAAAAAAATTGTTCAGCTAGGCGATGTCGTACGCTTATTTGCTATCGAGGAAAAAGCCTCCCTCCAGAACAGCAACAAAAGCAAGGAAAGCAAGGAAAGCAAGGAGAGTAACGAACACAACGAAAATCTCGCAGAGACCAATAGCGCAGAGATAGAACCTAAAAAACCCCAATGGCAATTCTCTCAGGCTCCCAAAGCTCAAGCCTCATTAGTCGCTATAGCGCCTAATAACGGCGCAATAAAAACTATCGTCGGCGGCTTTGACTTCAACCAGACCTCCTTCAATCGCGCGACTCAAGCTAAGCGCCTACCCGGCTCGAACTTCAAACCTTTTGTCTATAGCATTGGTTTAGAGCATGGCTTAACCGCAGCCTCCATTTTCAATGATGCGCCAATAGTCGTCGAAAATAATCAGCTAGAAAGCGCATGGCGCCCAGAAAACGCCAGTGGAAAATTTTATGGGCCAACGCGACTTCGCAAAGCGCTATATTTTTCTCGCAACCTTGTTTCCATACGCTTATTAAGAAACATTGGTATAGATACCGCCATCGAGGGAATGGGACGCTTTGGCATTAAAGGAAAAGAACTGCCAAAAAACTTATCTATGGTTTTAGGCACTTACGTGATGACCCCCTTAGAAGTCGCAACTGGTTACAGTGTTTTTGCTAACAACGGCCATAAAGTCGAACCGTTTTTAGTGGATCGCATCAGCAACAGCCAAGATGAAATTGTATTTCAAGAAACACCTCTTACTGTGGTCACAAGAGACACATCAGCACAAAACGACAACATACAAGAATCGATAAGCGACACTCTTACAGACATTGCAAAGACTCAAGACACGACAACAGAACCACTTACTCAAAAACCTGCACCAAGGGTAATGGATGAACGCGTTACCTATATCATGAACTCTATGCTTAGGGATGTGGTTAAGCGAGGTACCGCAAAAAAAGCGCAAGTATTAGGGCGCTCTGATATTGGCGGGAAAACAGGTACGACCAATGGCCCAACGGATGCTTGGTTTTCAGGCTATAACCCTCACTTAGTCGCAACCGCATGGCTAGGATTCGACGATAACAGCAAAATTGGTCGCCGGGAGTATGGTGGCACAGCAGCGTTACCTATATGGATTGAATTTATGGAAACGGCCTTAAAGAGCATTCCAGATACCCTTCCTTCACAACCTGACGGAGTAGTGACCGTTCGCATTAATCAAGATACCGGCAAGCTAACATTACCAGATGACCCTAACGGTATTGATGAAATATTTCTGGAAGAAAACGTACCAACAGAATTGCCCGAAAGCCTACAAACAGGCGGAGAGGCTAGCGTTAAGCCCGTGGATATTTTTTAGCGCATGCGAATATTGACTCATCAAATCGCTAATCAATAATCAACCAAAAAACCCGAACTCAGAACCAAAAAAAGCCAGCAAATGCTGGCTTTTTTATGTAGGCATATAATCTAACAACAGTATAATTTTTACTTCGTTGTACGACCCGCAAAACGCTTATTAAAGCGATCGATACGACCACCTGTATCAGCAGTCTTTTGCTTGCCAGTATAAAATGGGTGACACGCAGAACAAACATCCAAATGAATATCTTTTGCTAGCGTTGATGAAGTTTTAATAACGTTGCCACAGCTACAAGTTGCTGTCATTTCGGCATATTTAGGATGGATATCTGCTTTCATAATGTTACTCTTCCACTATCGTGTTATCGTTGCGCCGCCACCTGATCTTGAATGCCTTTTATACACTCTCGTGCGTAAAAAAGATATGTGCCAAGCACGGCTGCTTGCTATAGTTTAGCATGAAATATCGCCACTGCTTTCTAGTAAATGGCGCGACCCCAAGCTCCCTGCTTAAAGAGGGACGAGCATATTACCAGAATCGATACCCAACACAAGCGCTACTGCGCAAATGTTAACCGAAACACACAGTAAGAAAAAACAATAACGAGTCCTATGCCTGCACTCTCTAAAAATAAAGACCATTTAGCACCAACTCTGCTGCGCGTTGCCATACCGTCGCCATTACGGCGAACATTTGATTATCTCCCTACAAAAGAACTCATCAACTCGCCATTATTAGTGCCAGGTTTGAGAGTATCTGCCTCTTTCGGTGGCCAGAAAAATATCGTCGGCATTGTGATTGATGTAGACAATCGACTTTCCGAGCATAAACTCAAGTCGATACATGCAGTTCTAGATGATGAGCAGCCGACACTCACCTCAGAAATATTAGCGCTATGTAAATGGTGTAGTCGTTACTATCATTATCCCTTAGGTGAAGTCTGCCACCTCGCACTTCCCACCTTACTCAGAAAACCATCCCCTCTCCCCATCAAAGAGAAGAGCTTTACTTGGCAGTTAACCACACAGGGACGGCAGTGCAACGCTCAAAATTTCAACCGAGCAAAGAAACAACTTGCCGCTTGGGAAGCATTTGTCGAACGGGGCGCATTATCACCTGAACACATCAAAGTGCTAGATATTAGTCGCACAAGTATTAATGCATTGATAGAAAAAGGCATACTGGAAAAAATAATCGATGAAAAGCCAACACCCAACACAAAAACATTATTCAACACACAAAATACAGAAAACCCCAAGGCACTAACACTCAACTCGGAACAGAAGCGCGCACTCGACAACATTCACACTGATACTTTTAATTGCTACCTACTTGACGGTGTTACTGGTAGCGGCAAGACCGAGGTTTATCTACAAACGATCCAAAAAGTCATCAACAAAGGGCAGCAAGCACTCGTGCTCGTGCCAGAAATTGGCCTGACACCACAAACCGTTTCCCGCTTCCAGCAACGCTTTAATGTACCCGTCGCCACACTACATTCAGGCATGAATGACAAACAGAGATTATTTACATGGCAAGATGCCAAAGCGGGACAGACGCCTATTATCATTGGTACACGCTCATCCGTATTCACCCCTTTTCCTAACTTAGGGCTAATTATTGTTGACGAAGAACACGACCTCTCTTACAAACAGCAAGACGGTGTGCGCTATTCTGCGAGAGACACGGCCATTGTCCGCGCACAGCAACAAAACATACCCATCATCTTAGGTTCTGCAACACCGGCACTAGAAACCTTACACAATGCCATAAGCGGGCGCTTTACTCACTTACACCTCACACAACGCGCAACCACCAGTCAACTGCCAGATATTCACTGCATACCCTCATCAGACGACAGCTTATCGCCACAGGTCGTTAACGCCATTCGACAAACACTCGCGAAGCAGCAGCAAGCTCTCGTCTTTATTAACCGAAGAGGGTTTGCACCCACGCTCATCTGCCAAGACTGTCACTGGATTAGCGAGTGTCAGTCTTGCGATAGCCGCATGACATTACACAAATTATCGCCTACTCGCCAAATACTGCACTGCCATCAATGCGACACCAAAAATACTCCGCCGCCAAAGTGTCCCAAATGCCATAGCAAACGATTACAACCAATTGGGCAAGGCACGCAACGCAGCGAAGAAGAACTGAGAGAGTTATTTCCGGGGACACCTATTTTGCGCATCGACAGAGACAGCATGAGCCGCAAAGGTAAACTGGTAAACGCTCTAGAGATTATCAATAGCGAACAACCCTGTATACTCGTCGGCACACAAATGCTCGCCAAGGGGCACCACTTTGCTAACGTATCATTAGCGGTCATTTTAGGCATTGATAGCGGTTTTTTTAGCAGCGACTTTCGTGGATCAGAACGCATGGGGCAGCTACTCACTCAAGTAGCTGGGCGAGCCGGAAGAGAAAAACACCAAGGCACAGTGCTTCTGCAAACCGAGTTTACCGATCACCCTCTACTACAAAAGCTAATCAATCATGGCTACCCCGCACTCAGCCAACAACTGCTTAGTGAGCGGCGGCTGTGCGACACGCCTCCATATTGCCATATTGCATTTATTCGCTGCCACGCCTATCAAGCTAATATTGCCATTCAATTTTTGCAACAAACTAGACAGCATTGCGAGCAGATTATCTCCAGTACACCAGCACTGCAGTACCTTGGCCCACTAGCATCTTCCATAGAAAAGAGAAATAATCGCTACTACTACTACCTACAAGTGAAAGCACAAAAGCGCAGCGACTTACACTACGTTCTTACCACACTCTGCCCTATACTAGAAAAACAACGAGCACCTAAAGGACTACACTGGCTGATTGATGTCGATCCACAGGAAACATAAACAGGCCTCTGCCAAAGTAAACAATTAACGCAGTAAATAACGCCAAAAATGCGTACAATGCCCACATATTCACTGTCCGCATGATCATCTACTTTCACTATTTTGATAACACCCATGGCACAAGACTTCGTAAAAAAAAGAACAAACACTCCCTCACCAAGCAAAAAAAGCGTAGCATCTACACGCCAGCGCAAAACCGCGGCAAAAGACAAGAGCAACCAATCAAAAACAGATAAACGCAAAACCAATAGTCGTAAGCCTAGCGCACCTAAAAAAACGGCTCCTTTTTGGGCATGGCTTCTTATCGGCATCAGCGTTATCGGATTTGGCTTTTTTCTTACTCAACTATCAAATTCGAATACAAAAGAAACAGCATCACAAAACAACGATCAACATACTAAAGCCAAAGAAAAAGCCGTAGAACAACAGAGGGACTCACAGGTTAAATTCGATTTCTATGAAATACTCAAAGGAAAAGAAGTAAACGTGGATGAGCGCGTGATTGAAAAAACGCCAGATCAAAAAAATATCATTTACTTCCTGCAAGCAGGGTCATTCAAACAGCTGAGTGACGCCGACACACTACGCGCAACGTTACTATTACAAGGCCTGCCGGTCAGCATAGAAAAGACCGCCAATAAAAATGGAACCGAATGGCATCGCGTTGTTGCTGGGCCATTCAACTCCCGCTCAAAACTTGCAAAAGCGCGAGGGGTTTTAGCGTCCAACGAAATTAACAGCATTGTGATTAAACGCTAATCACTTTTTTACTTAATTAAGCCATAGTAGATAACATTATTCTTGTGCAGCAATCATGTTTACGTCAACACTCACGTTCCTAAATCAAAACCATTTACATAAACACATGTCTATTTACATCACCAGCGCACTACATCAAATAAATTACTGAAATCATCAGTCCAAACAATAGACTTAGGCGGAGATGTCCATTCACTTTGGTATTTAATAACATTTTTATCTTCAATAAATTTCTTATTGCTTGTGATTAATACCCAGTCACTATAACTATCACTATCACTAGCAATAAAGATAGCGTCTTTATTGGCTCTTCGTGCTAACTGCCTCACGGGATCAGACAACTCAACATAAATGTTGGTAATATGAACAGCTAGGATACCGCCTGGCTTTATATGTTTCCAGTATAGCTCAAAGGCTTCTGCCGTCAGCAAGTGGGTAGGAATAGCATCACCGCTAAAAGCATCAACAACTAATATATCAAATTCACGCGAGCCATTGTTTTTCAAATCACTTGCCAAAGAAAGCCTGCCATCACCCAAGATAATATGATTACTTGCTTTACTATCTTCAAGGTAAGAGAAATAGTGATTCGCAATAAAGACAATTTGTGGATTGATCTCATAAAAATAAAACTGGTCACTCTTCTCACCATAAGTAGCAATAGTACCCGCGCCAAGACCAATCACCCCCACGGTTAATGATTTGTTATCAAAGCCCTTAGAGGGATGATTGTGAATCGCAATGCCAACCCCCGAATCTTTTCCATAATAAGAGGTCGGTTCATAACGAAGATCTCCACTAAGGTATTGATCGCCATGAAGAATACGCCCATGAAAAAGAGACCGAAAATCGTCACCATTTTTGGTAGTTCCTTCGTAAAGATGCAGCACACCATAGAAGCCACGAGTATTGAATATAGAGGAATCTAGCTTATCATCTACATGAGCCCACAATGACGAGCCAAAGAAAAATACCGTAGCGGTCACGGCGAAACCATATCGTATTTTTCCATGTATCGACTGAGGGCGAGTAAAAACATAAAACGCAATAATGGTAACAATAGCTAGAACAACAAGGGGCAACTCCCAGTAACCATCGAAAATCAGCGGCGCGATTAAATTAACAAAAACACCCCCTAGCGCACCGCCTAGTGCGATATACAAATAAAACACGGTGAGATATTCACTGGCCGGACGTTTGCGAACAATCTCACCATGACAAATCATGCAACCGCCAAACATAGCAAGACAGTAAATAGCAACCTCACCATATAGCGGTATTATCCTAGAAGAACCACTCTCGAGCATCAGATAGACTAAAGCAACAAAACCAATCAGCGTAAAGGGAAACCAAATGGCACGTCGATACCAACGGTCCCGCTCAAAACTAATAATGAAACTCACCAAGTAAAGACTCAGTGGTAACACCCATAAAAAAGGAATAACAGCGACATCTAATGATATTTGGTTGGTTATTGCCAGCAATAGCACGGATCCGCAAGCCGCAAGTGACATCCACAGCATGCGCCTAGACCAACTTGGAGAGTCCGACAAAGGAAAATCGCCACCCTTTTGCCCAACTAGAGGGTTTTTTAGTAAAGGCCAAACACACCAAAAACAAAAAACAAAAAACAAACTATAGGCTACAGACCAAAATAAGGTTTGATCATACAAACCAATGCTAGGCTCAACAATAAAGGGATAACTAAGTAACGCTAATAATGAGCCGGTATTAGACAGTGCATAAAGCTTAAAGGGGCTACGATTGGGATAGATCTTGGAAAACCAATATTGCAGCAATGGGGCAGAAGCTGATAATAGTATAAATGGCAAACCAACAGAAACTAGAAGAATAGCTAGAATTTCCAGTATTTGTGTTTGCTGAGAACCTCCTTCCAATAAAGAAGGGGTAATGGGTAGTGTTAATAATGAAAGCAGAATGAGCACTAGATGGACATACGGCTGACGAGAAACAGGCACGTAACGCGCCAGAAGGTGCGCGTAAGTATAACCACCAAGAAGGCCAACTTGAAAAAACAGCATGCAAGTAGTCCAGACCGCGGGCGTACCTCCATACCAAGGCAAAATGAACCGAGCAATAACTGGCTGAACCTGAAATATCAGAAACGCACTAGTAAATATAGTGATGGCAAATGCAAACATGGGAGTTTTTCCAGTTAAAAAATATGTGGGTCTGCTTATTCTTCAGTGTTTACTCTTCAGAAAAATCGAAGGTGACTTGGTGAATATGCTGAGTCATATGACGCACAAGTGCGCGAATAAATAACACAATACCTGACATTTCCAAAGTTTCCTCTACGGTATAAAAAATGGTATAGCGCCAGTCGCTTACACTATATACATCCGCAACACTCGCACTAACCATTTCTATGCCAATAGCACCTGAAACAAATACCCCTCCAGCAATAACAAACCCATTACGAGACACCCGGGGTAGGCGCCGCAACCAAGGCCAATAAATCAAGGCGACGAGGCCAGTTGCCAAACCATAAGGGAGAACCCATGGAAAATACAGCACGCCTGAAGCATCAACGATCAGTGTAAAAAAATCACTTACTATTTCATGGATCTGAGCCGTTTCATCAAACCCCAGAAAAGCAAATATGATTGCTAGCCCCAGCCAATAACCTGCCTCTTTTCTATTTGTATTTTTACTATGCAAGTAAATAATCAACAGCAAGATTGCACAGAACTCAATGGCCATCGCGGAGTAAAATGAAGGCAGGTTATTTTCAGTATCAAAATCCAGAAACCGACTATAATCGAAAACATCCAGATGATATAAAGTGACCTGCACTATATGCGCAGTGACCAACAAAGTGACTATAGTGATAAATACATCAGCAATGGATTTTGACGATAAATTAATTTTCATAGTACAACACCTAAAAAGATAGCTCCAAAAAGTATGGTAGATGGCGACGCATGACCTACCAACAAAAATTTGGCATGAGTATATAATACTTAGCCAGTATATCACCAACAACTTTCCATCACCGGATTCAGAAAGGTTGCAATAGTAGGCGCTAATCTCTACTATTGCGCCATTTTTTTACAACTAGTGAGCAGCCATGATCTACAGCATCACTCTTATATTGGCATTTTGCAGCATCGTTTATGAGCTCCTACTGGGGCAAGCATTATCGGCTTTTCTCGGCAATACCGTGCTTCGCTATAGCATGACCATTGGCCTTTACATGCTATCACTAGGAATCGGTTCATTTATCGCTGAAGGGCGTTTTGTTGCTCGCCCCGTTATCAGCCTATTGCTAGTAGAAACCTTACTCACCCTAATAGGGGGCGGCAGTGTAGTCTTGTTATTTATCATTAATGCTCAAAGCATGAGTCCCTTACTGATATCAGTCGTCGCACACGGACTTATTATCGTTATCGGTATTCTTTCTGGCTTTGAAATCCCCTTACTGATTCAACTCAAAGGTTTGGCAAAAAAGAATAAAGAAAATGTCATTATTGGAATTAATTATTTAGGCGCTTTTTTGGGCACAGTGGCCTTCGCTCTGATCCTTTATCCACATACGGGCATTATCATGGCAGCTTTTTTGGTGTCTTTGAGTAATGCGTTTGTCGGCATTAGCCTAATCACGCAAAGCCAGCATGTAAAATCCAATGAAAAAAAAATATTCTATCTTTTGTTAACCATAGAGGCGATTCTGGCATTAGTACTGGTCTATTGCTTAAGCACCTCAAATTATATTAGCGAAACGCTCCTTAAACTTTATCTTGGAACATGAGGCAGTAACAGTGACCAATCCAAAAAACACCTTCGGCGACCATTATCTAGTCGATTTATACGGATGCGACCCCAGCTTGATCAGTACAGTCCAGCCTGTTAGAGACGTATTACTGAACGCGGCTATAAAGTCTGAATCCACAATATTAGATGATAGCTTTCACCAATTTGAACCCTATGGAGCCAGCGGAGTCATTATCATTGCCGAGTCACACTTCAGCATACACACATGGCCTGAAAGTAACTTCGCGGCGGTAGATATTTTCACCAGCGGCAATCTCATGAAACCCCAAATTGCCATAGAAATCATGCAGGCAGGTTATGGTGCCAATTATATTAAGGTCGTCAAAATGACGAGAGGGGCGCTAGACACTCAACGCATACAAAACAATGATTAGTAGCCCTAAACGCCCAATCATCTATGCCATAACGATAGCATTAGCAGCTTGCAGCCTTCTATACGAACTGCTTATTGCGCAAACTCTTGCCATCCTTGCGGCCAACACCGTCGTCTGGTATTGCCTAACGATTGGCGTATACCTTGCTGGCATGGGTCTTGGTGCACTAGCACACGAAAAATACCCCACAAAAAATTCCTGGGGGCGATTATTTCGAGTGGAATTAATGCTATGTCTTCTAGGCGCTTTGGCTGTCCCCATACTTCACTTTGCACATACCTTTGGCTTACTATTTTATTTGGCTGAAAATAATTTTTTAACAAATATTATTTTTTTCGGTACTGCATTTTTTCTCATTACAAGCATTGGCCTACTCACTGGGTTTGAATTACCACTACTCATCGACCTTGGCAACTCCTCTTGCCAAGAAAATAAAGTCACCAACCGTGTACTCGCTTCAGATTACTTGGGTTCGTTGCTAGCAGGCTTCGCTTTTCCAATACTACTGATTCCCAATTTTGACCTCATCACAGTAGGGCTATTCACTGCTAGCATCAACTTAGTTATAGCTTCATTTACCTTATGGTGGATATATCTAAACTACTGGCAAACAGTCAAACGATTGTGCCTTTGCTGTGCACTCGCAGCAGTTATGCTCGCCAGTTTTTTTTCGGTAAGCACTATTGAGCAGTATTTTGCCAAGAAGTACTATTACTACTGGGATTACGGAGAAGAATTTACTCGTTTTATGGGATCTATGAGTGATGTGGAAGACGTAGCCCGTACTCGCTCGCCTTACCAAAATATCGACCTTGTTTATGATAAAGAAGGATTTTACACAGATTTTTTAATAGATATTTATTCAACAAAATTTGTGGAAAACGAAAAACAGCCTCGTGACTACGTGCTGTTTCTGAACGGGGACTTTCAATTGACTTCTAACTATGAGGAGTATTATCACGAATACTTCGCTCACGTTCCTATCGCTGCCAGCGGTGCCGCACCAAAACGTGTACTCGTTATGGGAGCTGGCGACGGACTGCTTTTTCGAGAGCTGGTTAAATATAAAGAAATTGAAAAAATAGTGCACGTGGATCTAGACCGAAAGCTAGTGGAGCTTGCCCGATCCCATCCAGTACTCACCGCAATGAATGAGAACGCACTGGAAGACCCAAGAATTGAGACATATTTTGCTGATGCTTACAATTATATTCGACATTCCACAGAAACCTTCGATGCCATTTATCTAGATTTTCCCTACGCTAGAGATTACAACCTATCACGGCTTTTCAGTCGTGAGTTTTTTCACTTTGCTCGCGCTCGATTAACTCGAGATGGCTTCCTTGTGATGGATGCGCCAGGACTAGAGCAGGTTGATATTGATTGGAAAATATACAGTAACACTCTACTTGCAGCAGGGTTTGAGCATATTCACCCCTACGTATCCTATGTCGAAGAATTCAATCAAGAAGCATTCGACTTCATAATGGAATCAAATACTGAAGATGACCCGTGGGAAGCTGAAGAAGCCAAAAACGCCCTGCTAGATCTTTCTATTTATGTACGAACAGGCTTTGTTATCGCAAAAAACTCAAAACACGACACTCCTATTTATTGGGACGAAAATATCAAACGTCACGTATTGACCAGAGAGCGCTTAAATTTGACGCTAAAAAAGAAATTCCCTTCCGTTGAGCGCATTGATGAAGGCATGATCAATTCAATATTAAAACCTACTCTTCCTGTCAGTGCAGTATGGAATATACGTAAACCATGGTGATATCGGCTAAATACACGCAATATTTAACTATAGATGTCACAAAAAGCATTGTATTTCCTAGGCTAGCGCCTATAATTAGTATTGATTAGTTAAAATATATACAAAAGGTTGTTTTGTTTATGAACGCATTTAAATCAATATCGTCAATATTATGTACAGTAATCCTTATTTGGTCTGCACAAGGTAATGCGGACAACACCTCACAGTCGCCATTCTCCAGCTCACAGTTCATAGGCGAGCCGCTTGAGATCATTGCGAAAGGAACTAAGAAAGGAACTAAGAAAGGAACCAAATATGGATGCGTTAAAGGAACTAAGAAAGGAACTAAGAAAGGCACTAAGAAAGGAACTAAGAAAGGCACTAAGAAAGGCACTAAGAAAGGCACTAAGAAAGGCACTAAGAAAGGCACTAAGAAAGGCACTAAGAAAGGCACTAAGTATGGAAACGGCGATTGCAATCCCAGCTTGAGCTAGTTGACTGCTTGACTTAACAAGCAATAAAGATAAACCATATAAGCTTGAGATCGTGATAGATACTCAAGCTTTTTTCATTTAGCCAAACGATGCACGCTTAAATACCTAGCTACCCATGCCAGCCCAATCAATACAATCATTGAAGCCGCGTTAGCAGTAATTTGTAAACTAAAATCCACCGAACTGTGAATTAAGAGGGCAATAATCACCATTAAAGAACAAAAACCTGTCGCCTGCATCACCTTATTTCTGCGTTTAATCATTGTAGCTAAAGCAATATAAGCGGATGAAATAACAAAAAACGCAATAAACAACGTACCTATAATGCCGTACTCAGACAAGAACTGCAGATAGTCATTATGAGCTTCCTTGTAAAAGTGCTTAACATCATCAGATTGATAATTAGGGTAAACTGAATAGAAGCTCCCTCCCCCACTCCCAACCCAAGCGAAGTCATTTATATATAGTAAAGTGTCTCTACTGACCTCATCTCTGGTCTCAGCCTGGCTTGACGTATTCTGCAACCGCTGCTTAACCTCTTCAAAACCAAACCATTGCCCCACAATCAACAGATCAATAAGAATTATACTACTCAAGAGAAACACGGCCTTTATTGTGATTCTTTTAGTCAACACCAGCCACAGGAATCCAGAAATAGTGAGAGCAACAAAAAAGGCCGTATTTCCCATACGAGATTGACTTAACACAATACCCACAACACACATCGCAAGCCCTATCCGTAGCAACATTTTAGTACTTAAAAAAAATCTAAGGGTGCGAATAAAAAGCTCTCTAATATTAGATGACTTTCTATCTGACAAATCCAATAATAGTAGAGCTGTGCCTGCCGCGACACTCATAATAAGATAGTTTGCAAAATGATTGCGATTTATAAACGTACCTGTTGCTTTGCCAATATAGGTATATTTTTCCAAAAAGAAAATATGCTCTATGCCGGTCAAGGTCATAAAGCTACCGTACAGCGCCTGAAAGAGGCCACTTAAAAAAACACACATTAATAGTAATTTGATATATCTCTCTGAATTGACCAACACAATGACTAGAGCAAACAAACAAACGAAAGACAATGTTTTTATACTGGCTTGCAATGTCGCATAAGGATCTACAGAAAACTGTAACCACCCAACCTCATTTAAAGTGTCAATAGGTTTAGGGAACCAGTGATCCCATGGCATCAACTGAAACACAGAAAAAACAAAGAAACCCAGCAAAGAAAAAAAAGGAAACCAGCATTTTTTTATATAAATCGGGAGTATGATTTTCTTTTGGACATTTAAAACAATAAGAAAAGCCATTAAAATAAAAATCCAAGCCTCAACAATAGACCAAGCCCAGACCCGATTGCTACCTAGAGGTAAAGGCAAGAAAATAACAAGCCCCACTAATCCATAAAATAACTGTGTATGCGCATTTAACTTCATATTTTTTCTTATTTATTAGTTGCTATCTAATCGACAAGTCTAATACATTCAGCTAATCTTGTCATAGCAGCGATCTTATTATGGTAGAATGAATATTATATCACTGTATTTTCTATCGAAACGGAAAATAAGCTATATCATGCTATTAACATTAAAGTATTTATGTGCGCTTCTTTTTGTAACTCTTGCAGTTTGGGTAACGGCATTAGGGTTTGCAAATTTTTTTTCTTATCAAGCTGAAAAAAAAGAAAGACAGTGGATAAGAGCTGATATTATTGAAGAAAAAGCATCGTGGGATAAAGCACATTCCTACCTCACAACGGCAATGACTTTGGATCCATACAACCCTAATCATTCTGAAATTATGGGGCGTATTTATGTCTGGCGTTACTATATAAACGACGCGCCAGTTACGTCAATAGAAGAAGCTGAGAAAATCCTAACAGAAGGACTTGCATACGTTAACCGATCAATTAAAATGCGCCCAGCATGGTTTGCTATTTACTCTGTAGAAAGAGGGCTAAAATATACCGCCGAAAGCGCTTCGGCTAAGATTATCGAAAACAATGGGTCTCTGTAAGTAGTCACTTTCGCTAAGATATACTGACTAACCATTTACACCTCCCTACGAGTCACCATCACATCACCGAATGGCCTTTTTAATACAAAGAACAAACTGCCACGTCAAATATTACAAAACTAATATCTAAAAAGGTAATGATTTGTGCCACAAGATGCCTCGCATTCAATAAATATAGCATTGATTCCAATCACTAACATTACTGCTACCTCATTGACATATAAACGATAGTACACCTTTCCATCTCGTCTGTTTATTGCCTGTTAAAAGCCACTGTATCTCTAGTTATGTTAGCGCACGTTATGCAGATATTTATGACGTAAGTGATTGGCGATACAGCCTTACATACACAATAGAGGAAACACTAGAAATGACAGGTATTATTTGATTCATACGCGCACCACTGCTTTACATAGGCGATGCGGTGTCAATTTCGGTTAAAGCAAATTACTTTTGACTGTGTCATTTCTTGTAGTGCGTAACGTACGCCTTCGCGTCCTAAGCTGCCGCGCTTATAACCACCAAAAGGCATAGCGTCAAAACGAAAGTCTGATGAATCATTAATCATCACACCACTTGCCTCTATGTTATCAGCCGCTTTTAACGCCGTTTCTAAATCACGAGTAAAGATACCGGCGTGCAAACTATAATCTACGCAATTCGCCCAAGTAATTACCTCATCAAAACTGTCAAACGATTCAAGAATCACTACAGGCGCAAAAACTTCCTGCATACACACTTCTGTAGTCTCCGGCACATTAGTGAGCACCGTGGGTGAGTACAGATTGTCATTGCGCTGATGCCCTGTTAATAAGGTCGCTCCTTGACTAATGGCATTATCTACCCAAGACTGAATTCGCATTGATTGCGCCGGCGTAATCATCGGCCCTACATCTGTTGCATCATCCATCGGATCGCCTACGCAAAGCGCTTGTGTTTGAGCGACGAATTCCATCGAAAACTGATCGAACACACTGCGCTCAATAAAAATGCGTTGCGTACCAATACAGTTTTGCCCCGACGCCCAAAAAGCACCTGAAACCGTCGCACTTACCGCCTCACTAAGGTCGCTGTCAGCCATCACAATCACGGGAGCATTGCCGCCTAAATCCATTGTCATTTTCTTTAAGCCCGCGGTACGCGTAATTGCCTCACCCGTTTTCATACCACCAGTAAAAGACACCATACGAATATCACCAGCAGATACCAACGCGCTTCCTATTGTTGCATCGCCGATTACCACAGAAATAATCTGTTCGTCTAATCCCGCACGCACAAACGCATCAACCAATTTAATAGCCGATAATGGCGCAAGCTCTGACGGTTTTAAAATAACGGCATTACCGCCTGCAATGGCAGGCCCTAACTTATGTGCAACCAAATTAAGAGGATCATTAAACGGCGTAATCGCCAAAATAATACCAAGAGGATCACAATGCGTATAACCCTGCCGTCCCACAGCACCTTCATAAGAATCAAATGGAATAATCTCACCACTTAATCGTTTCGCTTCTTCCGCCGACAACTCCAGAGTATTCACACAACGAGAAACTTCTTTGCGCGCTTGCACAATTGTTTTTCCTGCTTCACTCACAATCAATATGGCAAATGCTTCTAGCTCTTCACGAACAATAGCGGCTGTTGCCGCCAAGATGTTAGCGCGTTGATAACGCGCTAACTGGCTAGACACTTCAAAACCATTCTTGGCATTCACTAGCGCAACTTCAACATCAGCCAAGGTGGCTGCAGGGATAGAATCTACAACAGCCTGCGTAAATGGATTGATCACATCAATCGTTTGTTGATGCTGTTCATTTTGCTTGGGCGATATCATCTGTAACGATTCCATGCTATCCCTCCTTGCGCTGATGAATAGCAATAATGTCTGACAAAATAGCGTAGGCCGTTTCAATACGCCCTGCACCAGGACCAGAAACCGTCACATCACCTAACATGCCCGAAGTAAAAGTAATCGCATTGAGCGCACCGTTGATACCCGCAAGAGGATGCTCTATCGGTAATTTTTCTGGTGAAACACTAGCAACAATAGAACCATCGTCTTGCTTGCTCGCCTTACCTAACAACTTCCAATGACAACCTTCTGCCACGGCTTCTTTCACCATCGCTTCGGTCAGATTTGTAATGCCTTCGCACTGAACATTGTCTTGAGTCAAATTCGCATTCCACAAACGATTAGCTAAAACAATCACCTTTAACATCACATCTTTACCTTCAACATCTGCACTAGGGTCAGCCTCGGCATACCCCTGCTGCTGTGCAGACACAATCGCATCGGCAAAAGTTTGTCCTTGCTCGACTAAACCTAAAACGTAGTTCGCTGTCCCATTCACGATGCCAGCGAATTGATTAATATTACTGCCCTTTAATAATTTATCCGCAAAACGTAGTACTGGTGTACCACTCATTACTACACCTTCGTATTCAAAACCGACATTATTTTTAAGCGCTAAATCCATTAACTCTTTCTCGGCAAAAGCAAGTGGACCTTTATTTGTTGTCGACACATGTTTACCGTTAGACAAGGCCCAGCGACAATGAGATGTTGCAGGCTGACCCGTTATCGAATCAGTCACTGTAGCCTCAACAACAATGTCCGCATTACTGCTCTTAATAATGTATTCATTATCTGCCGTTGCTTTACCATTGGGTAAATTAGCACAAGCGCCTTGGGCTGTTGGCAATGCCGTTAGCAAAGCCATGTCAATGCCTTCTGGCGAATAAACCGACCCCAAAAACACATCTGAAACCGCAACGATACGTAAGTTAAAACCCATTTCACGATAGAACGCTTCTGGATCTGTCGCAATAATATTAGCCAGTGCTCGGTTTACACCGCCAAAACCAATAAGTGCAATGTTGTAGTGCGTGTTGTCATTCATAGCGCCATCCTCGATAAGTTATTTTCACCGTCAGTATTACAAATGAAAATCTCAGACGACATGGACGCATTAACCAAAGACGTAGTCAAAATGACGATACGTGCGGGCAATATGCACACATAAAATTGATAACAAAAAAGAAAGGGGGCTCACTACAAGTGCAAAAAGAGGAAAGTGGAAGGGGCAACAGAGCAAGGAAAAACAGTTACATTTTTACCGTAGATAAAGCAAAAGTGGTATGTGTATCGTCAACGCTTTTCAAATTGCTCACTGCTTGCCATATTTCGTGAATACGCTCGTGGGAGCGTGCTTGCACGTTCAGTATCACATCATAATCGCCACTCATAATGTAACAAGAGACGATTTCGGGGACTTTCGCTGCATACTTAATGACTTCGGTATCTCGCATACGATCTTTACGGTAGACCATCATAATAGCAACTACCTTTTCATTAACCGGCAAGCCGTCACCCAAAATCACCTGATAACCGTTAATCACGCCAGACTTTTCTAGCTTGCTCATGCGATGGGTCACCGCATTTCGTGACAAATTAACGTATCGAGCTAAATCACTCACTGATATGCGTGCATTATCCGTTAAGGCTTGGATAATCTTATTATCAAAATCATCTAATTCTATTTGCACAACGATAATCCACCTGAAAAATATATTGTGCTGAGTATCACCCAACACATAAACAAGCACAAGAGCACAGCTCCAATATCCCCCACTCTACATTGATCTATAAATATAATGCGACTATCAACAAAAATCAGATAGAAACATCCAGCTAACTCGCTTATTCACTAACAACTAGCCGTTGTATTTTCGAATATAGCCCCCAAATACTAGCCTTTCATGTCTCGTTAAAAGGTAATTTTGTGGAACAATACAGAGGAACAACGATCGTTTCGGTTCGCCGCAACGGTAAAGTGGTGATCGGCGGTGACGGTCAGGTTTCAATGGGCAATACCGTGATGAAGGGCAATGCCCGAAAAGTACGTCGCCTACACAACGATCAAGTGATCGCTGGCTTTGCTGGCGGCACTGCCGATGCGTTCACCTTGTTTGAACGTTTCGAAGCCAAGCTCCAAGCCTTTAACGGCCAACTCACTCGCGCAGCGGTCGAACTTGCCAAAGAATGGCGAAGTGACCGTGCCTTGCGCAAGTTAGAAGCCTTATTAGCCGTTGCCAACCACGAAGCCTCGCTAATTATCACGGGTAATGGCGATGTTATTCAGCCCGAGGATGACTTAATTGCCATTGGTTCTGGCGGGCCTTATGCTCAATCAGCCGCTAGAGCATTATTAGAAAATACCGAATTAGATGCTGAAGCTATCGCTCGCAAATCACTAACGATTGCTGGCGATATCTGCGTGTATACCAACCACAATCATACTATCGAAACCTTGGAGTTTTAAGATGTCGAATATGACTCCCAAAGAAATTGTTCATGAATTAGATAAACATATTGTTGGGCAAAAAAGTGCCAAACGCGCAGTAGCTATCGCCTTACGCAACCGCTGGCGCAGACTGCAAGTCAGCGAAAATTTACGTCCCGAGATCACCCCTAAGAACATTCTCATGATTGGCCCAACTGGTGTCGGTAAAACCGAAATCGCCCGTCGCTTAGCCAAACTCGCTAACGCGCCTTTTATTAAGGTAGAAGCCACCAAGTTCACCGAAGTAGGCTATGTAGGTCGCGAAGTTGACTCGATCATCCGCGACTTGGTCGACATGTCAATTAAATTGCACCGAGAGCAAGCCGTTAAAAAAGTGCGTCATCGTGCCGAAGAGATTGCCGAAGAAACAATATTAGATGCGCTATTACGCCCTGCTCGTGACACCGACAGCACAGACAAAAGCAAAGAAGAAGACGAGGGCAGCTCTAGCACTCGCCAGTTGTTCCGCAAAAAATTGCGCGAAGGCGATCTAGACGACAAAGAAATTGATATCGAAGTCTCTGCCACTAAAGTGGGCGTAGAAATCATGGCACCTCCAGGCATGGAAGACATGACCGATCAACTACAAAGTATGTTTTCTTCTATGTCATCCGACAAAAAGAAAACCGTCAAACTTCCCATCAAACAAGCCTTTAAACAGCTATGTGATGACGAAGCCGCCAAACTGGTTAACGATGACGAACTAAAAAGCCAAGCCATCGAAGCAGCCGAACAAAACGGCATCGTGTTTATTGATGAGATTGATAAAGTGGCGAAACGTGGCGACACCAGCGGCGGTGACGTATCGCGCGAAGGTGTGCAACGCGATTTACTCCCCCTAATAGAGGGTTGTACCGTCAGCACTAAACACGGCATGATCAAAACCGATCATATTTTGTTTATCACTTCTGGCGCATTCCATCTTACCAAACCATCGGACTTAATCCCCGAGCTTCAAGGTCGACTACCTATCCGTGTAGAGCTAGAAGCCCTATCACCAGATGATTTCGAGCGCATTCTAACTGAGCCTGACGCCTCACTCACAGAACAGCAAGAAGCGCTAATGGCGACAGAAGGCGTTACCTTAAGCTTCAGTAAAGACGGTATACGCCGCATTGCCGAAACCGCATGGGAAGTAAACGAGCGCACCGAAAATATTGGCGCACGTCGCTTACATACGGTCATTGAGCGCTTATTAGAAGATATTTCATTCGAAAGCGGTTCCAACGGCGAGCAGACCATCAACATTGATGCTGAACACGTTGAAAGTGCCTTGGGTGAACTAGTGAAAGATGAAGATTTAAGCCGGTTTATCTTGTAGTGAATTTATCGGTCGCCGCTAAAAATAGTGATTTTTTCGCGAGAGCAAGGAAGCACCGCGCGGAGAACCGGAGTTTACACGGAGTAAATGAGGATTCGAGCACGGAACTGACGCAGCTATCGCGGAAAAAGTGCATTTTTAGAGATGACCTACAATGATTAAGCCCACTAACATCCATCTCCACAAACAATCCAAAACCCTAGAAATAGGGTTTTCGGATAGCCACTCTCAGCTCTATCAATTACCTGCTGAACTCTTACGTACGCACTCGCCTTCTGCGGAAGTGCGCGGGCATGGTGTCGGACAAGAAGTACTGGTTTACGGCAAGATTAACGTGGGGATTAATAGCATCAAACCCGCAGGCAATTATGGTCTACACATTTATTTTGATGATGGCCACGACAGCGGCATTTTCACTTGGACCTACTTAAAAGAGCTTGGCGCAACACAAAAATCGTTGTGGGAGTCATACTTGGAGAGGCTAAAAGCTGCAGGAAAGAACCGAGATCCACATGTTGCCGTGGTGCACTTTCCCTAAAAATACGCCTTCGCAGACACTGAGAGCCAGCGCACAACCAACCCGTTATTGTAAACGATATTTACCATTAACCTTGCCTATAGCAAAGCTCACGTAAAACATCGCACTAGCACCACTTTCTTCGTAAGCGGTCGACTCTCCTTCAACGATATGCCTAAACTTCGATTTTAAAAATATCCCCACACGAAATCGCTGAAGATTACCGGACTCTATGAGCGCTGACTGCTCGTCACTAACTAATATTTTCATAGGGATAGATACCGGTGAATAAAACCCCTTACTCAAACTTCCCGTAACACTGCCCTCTCCCAGTAAATTATAGTCATTATCAATCGCCAGCATTTGTACATCTTTAGGCTCAATTATGATTTTTTTGGTCGTAAACTGATCAGTATCAAAATTGTAGTGTTCATGCTCAAAATTAAATTTATCTAAAGGATTAACTTGCCTCCACTCAAATCGGCCTTTCCCAAGCTTACGGCACTGGGCAGCTTCAATTCTTGCTCGAATCACAAGCTCTTTTTGTTTATTTTGCTGACGTAGCGATACCGTTGAAGACACCACCCGATAAGCACTTACCTTAGAGCGATTATAATCATCTATGGATTCACATCCCAAGCCCATACCGTCAGCCGCTTGCACCACCCCAGCAGCAAGTGCACCTTGGGCGCATATTAATAAAACACTGCACCCAAGTAATACCAGACATCTCATCGAATCATTTATCCGTTTATTTATTTACGCATATATCTTATATGAATTGTCATAAGATACTAGCGAAAACAGCCTTATAAACCAGCGCTAATATCGGACGTCATTGCTATTTAGCTTAGCCCCCTACTTACTACATCAATTCTCTGTTAGACCATACTAAAGAATTCGCCAAGCGGCTGTTTTATTAAGGGTTTCAAGGTATGATTCACATACTACATACATACAGAGTCCTAAACGGTTAAACACCCTATGTCTGCTTACAACCAAACGCCCAACCATTTTGTTCGCTTGTATAAAGCCTCCGGCTATTCTTTAGCTGGCTTAAAGTCGACGTTTACATACGAACAAGCATTTCGGCTAGAAACCTACCTTTCTATCATCTTAATCCCACTGGCTATTTGGTTGGCTAATACGCCCATAGAGCTGGTATTAATGATAGGTAGCTGGGTAATGGTAATGATTGTTGAGCTACTCAATAGTGCGATCGAAGCGACGGTGGATCGCATTGGCTCAGAAATGCACGAGCTATCTGGGCGCGCAAAAGACATTGGTTCGGCAGCAGTGATGGTCAGTGTATTGTTATCATTGTTCACTTGGCTAGCCATTTTATTTTTATAGCCACATAGACTTATACGCCCGTCGTCACACACTTACTTGACTCATTTGGCCTACGATTATGACTAAACAAGACACTACTCACTTTGGCTTTGAAGAAGTCGCAACTGATGAAAAAGCTCATCGTGTAGCCGATGTATTCCATTCGGTTGCCGGTAAATATGATCTGATGAATGACTTAATGTCTGGTGGTGTTCACCGCTTATGGAAGCGCTTTACGATTGAGTTATCTGCTGTTCGCCCCGGCCATAAAGTATTGGATATTGCTGGCGGCACCGGTGATCTAGCCTATAAATTTTCTAAGCTGGTAGGTGACGAAGGCCAAGTCATTTTATCGGATATTAACTCGTCCATGCTCAATGTAGGACGCGATCGATTAATTGATCGTGGCGTCAATCAAAATGTGCAATACGTTCAATTAGATGCACAGCACATCCCTTTTGATGACAATAGCTTTGATTGCGTCACCATTGCTTTTGGCTTGCGTAATGTCACCGACAAAGATTTAGCCTTGCGCTCCATCTTACGCGTATTAAAACCCGGCGGCCGCTTATTAGTATTAGAGTTTTCTAAACCGAAAAATAAATTATTAGAAAAAGTCTACGACGAATATTCATTTCGCCTTCTACCATTTATGGGAAAATTAATTACCGATGACGCCGACAGTTACCGTTATCTTGCCGAATCTATTCGTATGCACCCCGATCAAAAAACCTTGCAAAGTATGATGGACGAAGCTGGTTTCACCAACACTGAATACCATAATATGACGGGTGGTATTGTGGCACTGCATAAAGGGATTAAACCGTAAATGGCTGCAGAGCAAACACCTACCAGCATCAGCCTAGATGCTACCGTCGTACAAGCTATCGCGGTCAGTATCGAAAGCACGATTAATACTGCCCTACGGTATGACCCCTCCAGCAAACAAAAAATTACTCAAATAAATGATGTGCTTGCCATTCAACTTACCGCACCGAATATGACGCTGTATTTTCATGGTCAAACCGACGGTGTTTCTGTACTGAGTTATTATGAAGACCCTGTTAGTACGCAACTCAGCGGTTCGATTTTCGCTTTAATACATTTATTAAAGCAGCCTACTTCTTTGACTAACAGCGGCGTGCAACTTTCTGGTAGCGTCGCTTTATTACAACAATGGCAAGCTATTTTCGACACACTCGATATAGACTGGGAAGATGCGCTAGGCCAGCTGTTTGGCAACAACCTTATCAGTGATGCCTTCGCGCCAATCGCAAGCGATTACCTGAGACAATCCTCACAATGGACTCATCAACAGCAACAGGAACATCAACGTTTAATCTCCGAGTACTTACCCGAAGAATTGAATGTGGTGCCTAGCAAACCAGAAGTGGAAAGTTTTATTGAGCAAGTGGGTGATCTGCGTTTACATACCGACCGCTTAGCTGCTCGTATTCAACTATTAAAAAAACAATTAGCAGAAAAGCCGCTAGTAAAAAATGAGAGCAAACAATGATTGTCCTTTTTCGATCACTGTCTATTTTATGGATTTTTTGTCGTTATCGTTTAGACCAACTCAGCGAGAAAAAATCACCCTTATCGCTACGCTTGCTTTGTGGCTGCTTCCCTAAAAAAAACTATAGCCGCGGCGAACGCTTACGCTTAGCACTAGAGACACTCGGCCCTATATTTATAAAGTTTGGCCAATTACTCTCTACACGCCCCGATCTTGTTCCTCACGATATCGTGACTGAACTTAACCACCTGCAAGATAATGTATCGCCTTTTTCTCCCGCGTTGTTTAAAAAAATTGTCGAAGAGTCTCTCGAGGAATCGGTAGAAAACGTTTTTTCAGAATTTGGAGAAGAACCCTTAGCCTCGGCCTCCATCGCACAAGTTCACACCGCCACACTAACTAACGGCCAAGAAGTTGTGGTAAAAGTCATTCGACCCGATATTGAAACTACTATAACAAAAGATATCGCTTTATTATTGTGGATAGCTAAACGTGCAGAGAAATGGCTAAGCGATGGCAAGCGATTGCGCCCCGTAGAAATTGTTGAAGACTATAGCCGCACCATTTTCGATGAACTCGATCTACAAAGAGAGGCCGCCAACGCATCACAATTGCGCCGTAACTTTGAACACTCGCCACTACTTTATATTCCAGAAATAATATGGGAGTACAGCAGTAAAAGCATGTTGGTAATGGAACGCATTTATGGCATTCCTGTTGCCAATATCGATGAGCTAAAAGCACAAAAAACTGACATGAAAAAACTCGCCGAACGCGGCGTTGAAATATTTTTTACTCAAGTATTCGAGCACAATTTTTTTCATGCCGACATGCACCCAGGCAATATTTTTGTCTCTCGTGAACACCCTGAATCGCCACAATATATTGCCGTCGACATGGCAATAGTAGGCTCACTTAACCGTGAAGATCAATTTTATTTAGCGCGTAATTTATTAGCGATGTTTCGTCGCGACTATCGCCAAGTAGCGGAGTTACACATTCAAAGTGGCTGGGTACCCAGCGATACACGTATTGAAGAATTTGAATCTGCCGTGCGCACAGTATGCGAACCTATTTTTCAAAAGCCGTTAGAAGAAATATCGTTTGGCCACGTACTTATTAGCCTTTTTCAAACCGCACAACGCTTTAACATGGAAGTACAACCGCAGCTGGTATTACTGCAAAAAACACTACTCAACATCGAAGGGCTAGGCCGCCAGCTTTATCCATCGCTAGACCTATGGGAAACCGCTCACCCGTATTTAGAACGCTGGATACGCAATCGCTTTCATCCTAAAACCTTACTCAAAGAATTTAAGCGTTACGCGCCGGAATGGATGGAAAAACTACCACAAGTGCCGTCCACATTACTGAACAACTTAGACGCCATTGAAGACATGCGAGTCCTAGCTCCTCAAATACAGCAAGCCGCCTCTGATTATCAACACGCCAAACGCAATCAACGAAAGCGCACGTTTCTTTCATACAGCGCCATCACACTAGCGGCCGCAGCACTCATTAGTAGCTCAACGGATATCACCGCTTATGTATCTGATCTACCCTTATTCACAATAGCCTGCATTGGTGCTGCCATTGCTTGCTGGGTTATGCGCTATTGAGTTCAAGTAATCAAAACTCACATTCTTATTGACTCAAGTTTTCATCTCATTCGAGATAGCCTGCAAAACTGGTCATTAAACGAGCAATATAGTAAACTTGTCACCTGTTTACACCTAGCTTGCACTTATTCTCTACCTATTCGCACCTTTTGCATTTAAAGAGAGCGTAATGTCATAGGCTGCTAGTGATTGTAAGTTGATAACGGCAACTTAATACTACTGACCATTTGCCGATCTCCGTTACGTTTTTCTCCGTATATATCTCGTTGTTCCATTAAAGAGACTACGCTCTATGGGTTTGACAGTACGATATCAGCAAAGAAAGCACCTTGTTATTTATTGCATGATACTCACTTCTATCGCCCTGATTTCTTTTAGCATTTACGCTCTTTTAGAAAGAGCGCTAACGACACAAAAAGAAGCGGCCTACGTCATTAATGTGAGCGGACGTCAACGAATGCTATCACAGCGCATCATCGTGAAAGCACTCGAGCATCAGCAATACGCTTCTCCAGCAAGTGCTACCGCATTAAATGAATCTATTGTCGAGATGCATAGCTCACATCAGTTTTTAATTAACACAGCACCAATACCAGAAACAATAAGGGCGATGTATTTCGAAAAACCAGAAGTCGATAACGCCATATACCAATACTTAACACTAGCGAATGCAGTATTGAAAGATAATAACGATAAGCCCTCACTCAACAAACTCCTTTCCATGCATACCAATCTGCTCAATGACTTAGATAATATTGTTTTCGAGTATCAAAAAAATGCACAAGAAAAAACACAAACACAACACCATTTGCAACTAGCGTTATTACTGCTTATTTACTTACTCCTTGTTATCACGGCTTTTTTAGTCGTATTACCCATCCATAAAAAACTTGAACGCTATTTTCAACTATCGATTAAAGACGCATTAACCGGTTTGTATAATCGTCGATATTTTTTACAAAATCTGGAAGAAGAGCATAGCCGTTGCTCTCGCTACAACACGACGTACTCCCTCTGCATTATTGACATCGACCATTTCAAGTCCGTCAACGATCAATATGGACACCCCATAGGTGATGAAATTTTACGTGAGGTCGCAGATAATATAATCAGCGAAGTGAGAACAAGTGATCAATGTTTTAGAATAGGCGGAGAGGAATTTGCTATTTTACTTATCGGAACAAATGAACAAGACGCGGTATTGGCCATAGAAAAATTACGCAAGAAAATTGAGCACGCTCGCCACCCATATAAAGATACATATATCACCACCACCATTAGCACTGGCATAGCAACATGCTACTCTTCAACTAAAAACACAACAGGCTCAACATTGACTACCGAAGATATAATTAAGCGGGCAGACATGGCACTCTATATGGCAAAAGAATCTGGCCGAAATAATATCTATTTATGGAGTCGCAAACTTATCGACAAAACATGTATGACGGCACAGTAGATAATAAATAACATACTCGCAAACATAACGCTTACACTTATTATCCAAAGCCAAGAAATATAAAAATTATGAACAACAAACATCGAAAAGCACCTATCCCCCCGCTAGGGTTGGCTTTAGCACTGGCGCTCATCATGAAGTGGATGACTTCATTGCTACCACCGTTAACCACAGACACGACGACAGAAAGAATGGTCGACATCACAAACCATCATCTTTGGCTCGCTTTACCTTTATTGCATTAGGCTTGTTACCACTTATCGGCGCAACTTACTTATTTTTAAAAGCTAACACGACAGTAAACCCCACCAAGCCAGAAAATAGCTCTCAACTTGTTACTCATGGCATTTTTAAATACACACGCAACCCGATGTATCTAGGCTTTTTATTGTGCTTGATTGGATGGAGTTTATGGCTAGGAAATATATTCACCATCAGCGGAGCGATGATTTTTTATTGGTACATTAACGAACACCAAATTCCTTTTGAGGAAGAAGCACTGGCCGAAAAGTTTAGTGAGCAATATCATTCATACTGTAAAATGGTTAGGCGCTGACTATAGTATTAGAACTTCCGAATAAGTTATACGTATTTTTTCGCTGGCTAAAAAAAGCATATTTTTCGTTGAATATTTAGCCAACAGCTCACTATTAGCTTCAATATTCGCCTCAAACACACTCATTTTATCTCACCGAAAATCTCACTCAAACTTATTCAGAGGCTCCTATTTTTTTGTGCAATCTTCGTCCAAAAAATATGCCGCACTCAAACAGCATCCACATAGGCACTGCTAGCAAAACTTGGGAAATAACATCGGGGGGAGTGAGTAACATGCCTACAATAAAGCAGGCCACAATAATATAGGGGCGTTTTTTAGCTAAGGAATCGGCGCTTACCATACCGGATCGAATCAATAAAAACGTCGCGATAGGAATCTCGAATGCGATACCAAAGGCGAAAAATAATTTCAGTACAAAATCTAAGTAACTACCAATATCGGTCATAACTGTAACGCCTTCTGGTGCGATCGACGTAAAAAAACCAAACACCAAAGGAAATACCACATAGTAAGCAAAGGCAATGCCCGCATAAAACAACAACACGCTAGACGCGAGCAAAGGAATAATTAAACCTTTTTCACTTTCATATAAACCCGGCGCTAAAAACGCCCAAATTTGGTACAAAATAAATGGCACAGCCAACACGAAGGCAACAAAAAAAGTAAGTTTAAACGGCGTTAAAAATGGTGCGGCAACTTCGGTAGCGATCATCGAACTATTTTCGGGTAAAAACACCTGCAGCGGTGTGGCAACAAACGTATAAATTTCATTCGCAAAAGAAAACAACGCTAGAAACACAATCGCTACTGCTGCCAAGGAGTAGAGCAAACGATTGCGTAGCTCGATTAAATGCTGAACTAAGGGTGTAGATTTCATCTCATCAGTGGCATCACTCATAAACAGTATTGTGGCTCACGATTAATTGGCGATAATACATTATTGATCGACATCACAATGAATTCCATATCAAGAGTTACGATTAAGAATACTATTATTTTCAGAAGGGTCTATTTTACTTTCAGGTTTAACCAATGAACTTGGCATACTCTTATCTTCCGCACTCTCTACTTGCTGAGAACTAGGCTCATTCACATCAAACATTTTTTCTGATTTAGCGATGGCATCCATCACGGCTTCGTTATGGAGCTGTTGACGAATATCATCCGCACCCACCTGTTTTTCTATTTCTTCACGGGCACTACTTAACATGCGCTTCAAGCGGCCGATAGTGAGCGCGACTGACCGTACCGCTTCCGGCATTCGTTCCGGCCCGACCACAAGAAGAGTGACTACCGTGATCAACAAGATTTCAAATAATCCCATTGCGATTTACTTTTTTTCTTCGTCGCTTGCGACTGATTCTTTTTTTTCTGATTTTAGCTCTGCCGATTCAACCGCATCATCAGCATCATTATTTAATGCTTTTTTAAACCCTTTTACTGAGCCGCCAATATCTGCACCCATACCTTTTAAACGCTTGGTGCCAAATAATAAAACCACAATCGCCAGTACGATCAATAACTGCCAAATACTAATTCCACCAAAACCCATAATATTCTCCTAAACACTGTTGAGTTATTTTACGCGCGACGCTTTTTCATCAATTCCTGACAGCCCAAAGCGACGAGCGAGTTCATTCAGTACCGCCTGCTCACTCAAGCCTAAATGTGACAGCATCACCATTGAGTGAAACCATAAGTCTGCGGTTTCAGCCACCACATCGTGTTTCGCTTCGTCAGTGAGTTGTGTTTGAGCATCTTTTGCCGCCAAAATCACCTCGGTTGTCTCTTCACCCACTTTTTCTAAAATCTTATTCAAACCCTTTGCATGCAGCTGTGCTACATAAGAACCATCTGCATTGGCGCTACGCTTACGCTCTTCTAAAATATCGCTTAATGCGCTTAATATATCGGTCATATCTCTATCCACATTACTCTATGCCTATGGCACACTGAGTGCATATATTATCACTAATCGCCCTTGATGGCTGCTTCCGCACTGTTAGCTAAAGATGTCATTTAGGTTTCAAGCAAAAACGTCACGGGGCCATCATTACATAGAGACACCTGCATATCAGCAGCAAAGATGCCCGTTTGTAAGCCTATACTATCGATCGCTTTTGCCTGACCTACAAAGTAGTCGTAGAGGTCTTTTGCGACCGCAGGCTCTGCAGCTGAAGAAAAGCTGGGTCGCAGACCTTTTTGCGTATCCGCCGCCAAAGTGAACTGAGAAACAATTAACAGCCCTCCATCAATATCTAATAAGCTATCATTCATCTTGCCTTGCTGGTCGGAAAACACGCGATATTTAACGATTTTTTGTAATAGCTTATCTGCCTGCTGTTGGGTATCGTTTTTTTGCACTCCCAAAAACAATAATAGGCCTTGATCAATTTGACCCACCATATTGCCATCAACACTAACCGACGCCTGAGACACTCGCTGAATTAATCCTCGCATAGACGGTTCGCCTTTTTATTCGCTTTACTGTATTTACTTGGGCAACTATTAACACATTCAGGTGCTTGGCGTTTCTGCAAACATGACCAAGTGATCTAAATCTAATTTAATGCCAATGGCTTCACCCAGCGCATGATTGTGGTGAGACGACGCGAAGCAATAGAGCTGCTGTTTTGAAGGAAGCATGACGCGATATAAAAAGTGCGAACCGCGAAATTGCTTCGAAACTATTTCGCCCGTGACGTCGCTGTCATCGTCGTGAAGCACGTCATCAGGACGCACCAAGATTTCGACTGATTGATTTTCTACAAAGCCATGAGGCTCTTTTGAATGCAGACGCCCCAACGAGGAATCGACTGAATATTCATCCACAACGATCGCGCGCATAAACTCTCCCTGCCCCACAAAACCGGCTACAAAACGGCTTTCTGGCTCATGGTAAATATTATAGGCGGTGTCGCACTGGTGTATGGTGCCCTCATTCATCACGGCTACTTTATCGGCCATTGCAAAGGCTTCCATCTGGTCGTGCGTGACCAATAAAGCACTGACCTGCTCTTCTAACAATATTTCCCGTATTTCTGGCACTAATTCTTCTCGTAACGAAGCATCAAGACCCGAGAACGGCTCGTCTAACAGTAATAGTTTTGGCTTAGGTGCCATCGCTCTAGCCAAAGCGATACGCTGCTGTTGCCCCCCGGATAAGGAATCTGGGTAACGAGACGCCATACCGACCAAACCGACCAAGGCTAACAAACGGTCCACGCGCTGCTGCCGCTCGGTTTTAGACCACGACGTTAAGCCAAAAGCGATATTTTCGGCAACGGTTAAATGCGGAAAGAGTGCAAAATCTTGGAACACCATGCCAATTTCGCGCTTATCTGGGCTGATAGTGTAATCACCGGCAGATAACTCTCGACCACCTAAAGTAATATTACCGGCGCATAAATTTTCCAGCCCTGCGACTGCGCGCAACAAAGTAGATTTACCACAACCACTGGGGCCTAAGATGCAGCCTATTTGCCCATCACCCAAGGTCAGGCTAGCAGAGTGCACGATAGTAGCGTCATCAAAGCAGACATTGACATCATTAATCTGTAAATAATCGGTCACTGCCACTAGAGGCTCATTGTTCATTGATAATTCTCTTCGCTCTTATTCTTCATTCTTTTCTCAACACTTTTTATTAAAACTCTTTATTGATATTTTTTCTGATAAACATTTACTATTTATCGCGCAAACGTATACCACTACGACGAATCATAATAATCACGGGTAAGATGCTAAGACTCACTAACACTAACGCGGGTAATGCAGCCTGCTCCCACTCGCCTTCTGATGTAAGTTCATAAATACGAATCGCCAAGGTTTCGGAGCCAAAAGGACGCAACAATAGCGTCGCGGGCATTTCTTTCATCACGTCAACTAACACCAGCAATAACGCCGTTAAAATACCGGAGGACATAAGCGGCACATACACTCGTTTGACTAACGACCATTGATTAGCCCCTAACGTCTGGGAGATATGTTGATAGACGGGTTTAATACGCTCCAATGACGTACTCAATGGGCCTAAGGCGACGGAGAAAAAGCGGATCAAATAAGCGAGTAATAATCCCGTCATACTTCCCAGCAAAACATGATCATTTTCCACTCCCAGCCAACGGGTAATCGGTTGTCCTAATTCACGATCAATATAGGCAAAAGGAATCATCACCCCCACCGCCAATACGGTACCCGGAAATGCGTAGCCCATTGATGCGACGCGCAATAAGCCCGAGTTCTGCCGATATCCTAATAGCCGACGACCAAACACAACTAACAAACCCATACAGACAATAATCATCGCTGCTGAGAAACCGATCACCAAGGTATTTTTAATCAGTTCAGAAAAACGCTGGTCCCATACTAAATTTTCCGCATCAATTATCCAAACGATTAACTGCATGACCGGAATCACAAACGCCAACAACACAACGGTTGAACAATATAGCGTGGTTGCCCAAGCTTTGGTTTTGGACAATTGATAACGTTGATGCTGCAAGGGGTTTTGATGGACCTTACCGCGACGGAAGTGTTGTTCGGTAAATAAGGCCAACGCTACAAATAATAACAACAACGATGCTAATTGAGCCGCCGCCGTAATATTAAACAAGCCAAACCACGATTTATAAATAGCGGTGGTAAAGGTATCGAAGTTAAAAATAGACACCGCACCAAAGTCTGCCAGCGTTTCCATTAAGGCTAATGACAGACCTGCCGCAATCGCTGGTCGTGCCATAGGCAAAGCGACACGAAAAAAACTCGCCCAAGGACTCAAGCCTAACAAGCGTGCATTATCTAAAGCACTGCGACCTTGATGAATAAACGCAGAACGCGCCAACATATACACATAAGGATAAAGAACGCTGGTCATCACGAACAAAATACCAAACGTGCCACGCATATACGGGAAATACGCTTTAGCGCCAAACCATTCACGATAAAGGGTTTGCACTGGGCCGCTATAATCCATTAAACCCAGCATCACAAAAGCAAATACATAAGCGGGCATCGCTAAGGGCAATATCAACGCCCACTCTAGCCAACGTCGACCGGGGAACTCGCACATTGCCACAAACCACGCCAAGCTCACGCCAAAAACTAAGGTCCAC
>Ga0233426_10000115_pt1 | contig 90523 bp, 94 predicted proteins | sample SI_118_April2016_6_FD_179875 | JGI IMG/M metagenome (GOLD analysis project Ga0233426, IMG submission 179875) | Seawater microbial communities from Saanich Inlet, British Columbia, Canada - SI_118_April2016_10_MG | ecosystem: Environmental > Aquatic > Marine > Inlet | place: Canada: British... | reverse complement strand
AGTGTACATTCCTTATAAATAAGGACACACAAATCTCTATCGAATTATAATAACAAAAGATGACCCTAACAGTATTTTGTTTTAAAGCATACCCCTGTACCACTTTTGACCTATGAATTATAAATTACTACCCGCCCTTGGAATTATTATTGCCTCGGTTATCTTACTAACAATATCTGAAATTACAACCCAGGAGTCTGTCCAGATTTTTATTAAAAAGTATTCCTTTTTGGGTATTATATCTGGAATGCTACTAGGGGTTGCTGTCACTAAGTATATAAACAAATCAAACCAAGACAATTAATACCTGCTTTGTCTTAGCATACATATATTGATAAAATGAACATCGTATTTAAAGAAACACAAAAATTCTCTCAATGGTGGCTTTGGCTGATTTTAATCGGAATTGGAATTTTACCGATTTTAGGAATTTATAAGCAATTAATTATAGGGGAAAAATTTGGAGACAAACCAATGTCTGACCTCGGTATTATCATTTTCGCTCTGTTTGTTTTTAGTTTAATTGCTATGTTTTGGTTTGTGCAACTGAAAACCGAAATTGACCAAAATGAAATCCGTATGCACTTTTTTCCATTGGTTAAAAAACGAGTAAACTGGAAAGAAATAAAAAATGCTGAAATTGTGAATTACGGTTTTGTTGGAGGTTGGGGAATACGGCTTTGGACAAAATACGGAACTGTTTACAATATGAAGGGAAATAAAGGATTAGCCATAGCGCTTACTGATGGTAATAAATTTCTAATCGGGACTCAAAAACCAGAGGAACTAACTGCCATTCTAGAAAAAATAAGTGCCAAAAATATCAAGTAATTAGGTCTGGGCAATACAATAGCAATTAAAAAAACGAGATTTAGATCAAAAAGCAACACACCTTAATTGGAATAGGTGTTACGTATCTTTTCAAAGTTTGTTGTATTTGTTGTTTTTATGTTTTTAATAAAACAGCACCATAGCGTTATACCGAGTCTTTTTTTTTATTTTTACGTTAAATACATTCACAATCGCAGCCCACACATATCTTCTTGAAACCTCTATTGATTCAGTAAATAAAACGCTCTGGAACCAGCTACAGCATGGCCAAGATTGTTTTTTGTCTATAGCATATTTAACTGCCATAGAGCAAGGCTTTTCTAAGGAGTTAGACTTTTGCTATGTTATTGTTTTGGATACCCTAACATCAAAGCCCTTATTAATAGCTTCCTTTCAACTGGTTCCTTTTGTGTTTAAAGGTGATTCTCAGCCTCCAAAAATAGTACGTCATTGTTCCCAGAAAAGTGATGGTTTTTTTATGCTCAATATGCTGGTTTGCGGCAGTGTATTTATGGCCGGAGAACACGGTTTTATAAAATCTAACACCATAAATAACAAGACTGCTTTTAGCCTTGCTGAAAAGGCGATGAGTAAGGCCCATAAGGCATTGCGTAAGGGTATATCAAAAAAGATTTCTGTGCAACTTTTTAAAGAGTATGTTCCCCAAACTATCTCAAGTAGTAGCTACTTACTACAAAAAGGATATCAGGATTTTGAGATTGACATGTATATGTCTTTACCAATTGCACCTTCTTGGAACTCTATAGAGGCTTATTTTGACACTTGTAAGGCAAAGTTCAGGACCAAGGCTAAAAGTGTATTTACAAAAGCAGCAACGCTCTGTATAACATCCTTTACTGAAGCCGAAATTTTAGCCCGTCAACAAACAATAGACAACCTATTTCTGCAAGTCTTAGGAAAATCTGAGTATCAATTTGGGGTCATGAATGCTGTTGGTTTTGCTTTGCTAAAACGCCATTTAGGGAGCCAATTTATCTTTAGAGCAGTACTACTTGAAGATAAGCTTGTTGGCTTTAGTACTTCTTTTATTAACCAAACTGCACTAGAGGCTAATTTTGTAGGAATCGATTATGATCAAAATATCAAATACGCTATATACCAGAGGTTGTTGTATGATTATGTTAGTTTGGCAATAGACAATTCCCTTGAGGTGCTCAACTACGGAAGAACCAGTGAGCTTATTAAAAGCTCTCTTGGAGCAGTGGCTATACCCATGAAGTTATATGCAAAGCATACCTCAAAAATTACGCATTTGCTGATGTGCTCCACATTAAAGAAAGTTTCACCGACTCCCTTTGAACTAAGAAAACCATTCAAGGCAGTGTACTACAAAAACCAATAAGACTTAGTGTTTTTTATCTAGTTTTTTGGCCTCAAAATGTTCCAGCAATACAAATACTGTAAGCAACATACCCAGGGCATATATTGTGTCCTCGATAGGTATGGTAAACATCCTGATGCTTAGGTTTTCTGCATTGTTATACCATACAACTTCATTTTCAATAAAGCTACCGGTAAGCACGCCATTAACAATAAAAAAGGGAATAAGTGTAACAAAGAAACTTGGTAAGAACCTTCCAAGAATCTTCGGGTTTTTATTATACACAAGCCCTAGTAAAATTATTGCATATCCAAAGCATACAAGGGTGTACCACCTGTCATAGTTATACCAAAGTGTTATAATCAATATGCACAGTAGTGCTATATAAAATACAGAGGTTGCTCTTTGAGAAAGCGTAAAATTTGGAAAGAAATAGTTTAATGAATAATGGGTAAACAAACAGGCATAGGGTATGCATATAAAAAATAGCCATTCTTCTATAGGTAGGTTTGCTACTTTAAATCCATTGATGTATTGGTCATTAAATCCCCATATACCATTGTTGGTAAAAATTACATCCCAAGAAATGAAAAAAGCCATCATGATAAAGATGCCAATAAATAGCGATTTCCATTTTTTGTAAAACTGAAATTTAGGATAAAAACTAAATATAAAAGGGATAATAAAGGATCCTATATTTAAATACAGGTATAGATTTTTCATGCCCTATTTTTTAAAATATTTCAGTGGAGGGAACAGCATTCCATAACATTCTCCATCACCTTTTCCCAGGTGCTTGTGATGTATTTTATGTGCTCTTCTTATTCCTTTTGCATACCAATTATTTGCTTTTCTGAACATTTTGAAACGTTGGTGTATAAAGATGTCATGTACCATAAAATAAGCAACACCGTAGGCAAATATTCCAAAACCTATGGGCAGTCCAGCCCAGAATCCATAATATTGCCAAGCTATAAAACATGCAATACTCACTGCTGCATAGAATATAAAAAACAAGTCATTGCGCTCCCACCAGCTTTTGTGGTCTTTATGATGATGGTCTTTATGCACACTCCACAAAAAACCATGCATAACATATTTATGTGTTGCCCACGCCATGAATTCCATGGCAGAAAAAGTTCCGATAAAGGTTAAAATCCAAAGCAGTGTTGTCATTTTTTTTAATTTAAATAATTGGTAACAATAAAATTACCTTACAAGTTTTAGTTGATACTTTACATAGCTTCTAGTAAGAAGCCCAAATTTTTCATAACCAGGAACTCGTATCCTAGTATTTTTAATTTCTAAGGCTGGTGTCTTATGTAGTTTTTTAAGCAACCTTCTGTAATAGCGATAGGCCATAAATACGCCAAATTTAGCGTCTGCGGGTAGTTTTAATATACCTTGGTAACCTCTTTGAAAATCTCCTTCAATATCTTCTATAATTTGTTGTTTTGAGGCTTCATCAAGTGCCTCTAGGTTTGTATTTGGGAAGTAAGTCCTACTTAGTCCTTCAAAATCTGCCTTGAGATCACGTAAAAAATTAACTTTTTGAAAAGCAGATCCTAAGGCCATTGCAGAGTCTTTAAGTTGACTGTATTTTTCTGTATCCCCTTTTAAAAAAACATGAAGACACATAAGCCCAACCACATCTGCTGATCCGTATATGTATTCTTTATATTCCTGCTCTGTTAGGTAATCTTTTTTTGACAAATCAAGACGCATGCTCTTCATAAAAGATGCTATGAGGCCTCTTTCAATATTGTATTTATGAACTGTTTCTTGGAAAGAATTCAAAATTGGGTTTAGACTGATTTTTTCTTCAAGTGCAAATTCAAGGTCTTTTTCAAAACGATTAAATAGTACACTCTTATCATACTCATGAAAGGTGTCTACAATTTCATCAGCAAATCTTACAAACCCATATATGTTGTATATGTCTTGGCGTATGGTGGGGGATAGCATTTTGGTAGCCGAAGAAAAAGAAGTACTATAGGCATTAGTTACAGTTTCACTGCATTGTCTAGATACTATGTCAAAAAGTTCTTTCATTAGTTGTTCTTTTTTGCGATAAGACCTGCTACCAGTTTTCCAGAAATTAGTGCTGGAGGCACCCCAGGTCCAGGAACAGTTAGTTGTCCTGTGAAAAATAAATTTTCCACTTTTTTACTTTTTAATTTTGGTCTTAAAAATGCAGTTTGCAGCAATGTATTTGCCAAGCCATAGGCATTCCCTTTGTAAGAATTATACTCAGAGACAAAATCATTTACACAAAAAGACTCTTTAAATATAACATGTTTTTTTATTTCCTGTCCTGTCAGGGTTTCAAAACGGGACATAATTTTATTGTAGTAGGTTTCTCTTAGCTTTTCTGTGTCCTCTAATCCAGGTGCTATAGGCACTAAGAAAAACCCAGTTTCTTTACCATCAGGGGCAAGCTCTGGCTGTGTTTTTGAAGTGAAATTTGCATAAAAAAGCGGGCTGGATGGCCACACAGGTGTGTCGTAAATTTCTTTAGCATGCTGTTCAAAGTCTACATCAAAAAATAAGGTATGATGCGCTACGTTTTTAATTTTTTTATCAAAGCCTATGTAAAATAATAAAGAGGAGGGGGCAAAGGTTCTTTTTTCCCAATAGGCTTCAGAGTATTGTCTGTATTTTTTTGGCAATAGCGTTTCTGTGTGGTGATAATCTGCCCCGCTTAGAAGCGTATCTGTGGAATGAAATGTACCATTAGATACAATTCCATTTACCGTGCTATTCTCCACCACAATCTCCTCTACATTTTGATCTGTTTTTATGGTTACCCCCATAGACTCGGCTAGTGTTTTCATTCCTAGTATAACACTGTACATACCACCCTTTGGTTGGAAGGTTCCTAGACCGAAATCTGCATAGTTCATAAAACTGTAGAAAGATGGAGTTTTCGAAGGCTTTGCACCCAAAAATAATACAGGAAATTCTAGGATAGATACGAGCCTTGGGTTTTTAAATTCTTTACGAACATCTCTACTAATATTACTGAAAAATTGACCTACTCTTTTTGCCGTAGCAGGGGTAATGAGCTCAAGAGGTGAAACCCCAGGCCTATAGACCAAATCTTTAATTGCGATGTTGTAGTTTTGCTGCGCAGATGCAATAAATTCCTGAAGTTTTTTTGCACTCCCTGGTTCTTCTTTTTCAAAGGTTGCACAAATTTTATCTAAGGTGTCTTCAATGGTTATAAAATCATTTTCACCAAAGTACACACTATATGCAGGGCTTAGTTTTTCTAAAGTATAAAAGTCTGAGGCTTTTTTCCCAAAATCACTGAAAAACCGCTCAAAGACATCTGGCATCCAGTACCAGGAAGGACCCATATCAAAGGTAAATCCTTGTTTTGTGAATTGTCTTGCGCGTCCTCCTATGGTTTTGTTTTTTTCAAAAACAGTAACGTTATAACCGTCTTTTGCCAGATACGCTGCAGCTGCTAGAGAAGAGAACCCAGAACCAATAATTGTTATTTTTTTGTTTGCCATATTGTTAAACAAAAGTAGGGTATATTTAAACAAAACAATAGTTAAAAATTCCTAAAAGTTAGTCGCTTAAGGTTTTTAATTTGTCTACAAAACTTTTTACACTATCAAAACAAAAAATATTAGAAGCCGTATTGTGTTTTTGTACTTCAGTGTATTTTTGGCCCAATATCCAAAGAGGGTATTTTTCTTTTTTGCAAACAATTTTTTGATAAGAATTTAGGTAAGATTTAATTCCGTCATTGTCTGGCTTTGTCGTAAAAAATGTTAAGAAAATTAAATCTCCACCAGTATTAAATTGTTTGGATAAACTCTCCAATGGTATGTTTGGCCCAAGGTAGGTAGTTTTAATTCCAGATTTTTCTAATAAATAATTTGCATAAATTAAACCAATATCATGAATTTCATCATAGGGAAGAAATAAACACACTTTGATATTGCTGTTGTGTTTTTGAGTTTTAGATGTATAAAGCCCGATGTGCTCTATCGTTTTTCTTTTAATGAGTTCAGAAACAAACCGCTCGTGAGACACATCTATAGTGCCTACATGCCAAAGCATACCAATTTCATGAAGAAAGGGGATGAAAACATTCTCAAATACTTGATCAAAAGTTTTTGTTTTTAAAAGCTGAGAAAATATTTTGTTAAATTGATCTGTGCTAAAATCAAACATTGCATTTTTAAGACTACTAATTGCGTAATGTTCTTTATGTATTACTGAATTTTCAAGAATTACATCTTTTATTTTTTCTGGACTAAATTTAGCAATCTTAGATATTTTTGTTCCGTGGTTGTAAATAAAAGCTACATCCAGTAATTTCTTGAAGTTTGAAAGATCGTACTGTCTAATGTTGGTGTTTGTTCTTTTGGGCGCGAACAGGCCGTAGCGTTTTTCCCAAATACGAATGGTATGTGCTTTGACCCCGCTAAGGTTTTCTAGATCTTTTATACTAAAGTGTGTTTTGACACTCATTGGCTGTCGTGTAATTCTTTGATGGTAAGTTACATAAAATAAACGGCTAAATTTTTAACAAATACTTTTATTACTTGCATTTAGCTGTTTTTTTTAAACATTCGATTTTATCAAAACGCTGGAATAATAGTATAAAAAAAAGTCATCTCGTTTAAGATGACTTAGTACCCGGAATGGGACTTGAACCCACACGCAACTAGTGCACACGGCCCTCAACCGTGCCTGTCTACCAATTCCAGCACCCGGGTGTATTCTATACCAAAATTGAGGTGTATAGAAACAAAAAAAAGTTAAACCAAAAGGCTTAACTTTTTTGTGACCAGTCTGGGGCTCGAACCCAGGACCACCTCCTTAAAAGGGAGGTGCTCTACCAACTGAGCTAACTGGTCAAAATGTCAAAAACATTTTTAAGCTTTACAAACTTAAATAAGTTTTGTTAAGCGAGTGCAAATATACTATCAATATATTTATCTTTCAAAGCATTTTAAAATAAATTTAAACTTTATTTGTAAACCTTTAAACTACAATAAATAAGAACTAAAATTTTATGAAAATAGTGCTTTTAGGATATATGGGTAGTGGTAAAACAGTTGTTGCAAAACAACTGGCAATTGCATTACAATACTCTTTTGTTGATTTGGATATCGCCATTGAAGAAGATCAAAATCTAACTCTCAAACAATTGTTTGAAACCAAGGGAGAACTCTATTTTAGATCCAAAGAGAAGGCTGTGCTTAACTCTTTGTTAGATAGCACTCAAGATATGGTTTTAGCCCTAGGTGGAGGCACCCCGTGTTATGGTGATGTGATGCAAAAATTAACAAACACACAAGAGGTGATAACCATATACCTTGGGGCAGAAATAGATACCCTTACACACCGATTGTTTTCGCAGCTGCAAACAAGGCCTTTAATTTCTCATATTTCTGATAAAGAAGTATTACGTGATTTTATACGCAAGCACCTCTTTGAGAGAAGTTTTTATTACCATCAAGCACATTATAAAATTGCGGTAGATCAAAAACCAGTTCAAGAAATAGCTAGAGAAATAGTAGCGCTTTTATTCTAAAATAGCACGATTATTCCCTGGCTCAAATATCACAGCAACATTCTCATTAATAGAAGTAGATAAAGAAATGCCTTTGTAATCTGCCTTTATAGGATATTTTTTATGATTTCTATCTACCAGCACTGCCGTTTTAAACTGTTTAAGAGGTACTTCTAGAAAATGCTTTACAGCATAAATTAAGGTAGTTCCAGAGTGTAGTACATCATCTACTAGTAGCAATGATTTATTTTGATAGGCTTCTGGTTTTAAAGATGTGGTAATAGAGTTGATAGGATTTTTTTTATCCATCGTTACTTCACACAGTGTTACTTTGATGGGTGAGATTTTCTCTACGGCGGTTTTTAATTTTTCTGCAAAAATGTAACCGTTTGCCTTGATACCTGCAATAACTACTTCTTCTTGAGAAATATTAGCCTCATAAATTTGATACGCAATACGCTTTAATTTATGAGCTATTTCCTCTTTGCCTAGAATTACTGTTTCTGTTGATGCCATAGGTAACAATATATTAGATTTCAAAGATAGTAAAAGATGTGTTGGTTTATTCTTCCTCTTTAATATAGTCTTCTATGTCTCTTCTGTCTTTTTTGGTGGGTCTTCCCATGCCTCTTTTTCTGTAATATTCTTTTGAATATTTTAATAACTCTTGTTGCTGGAAGGCCTCTTTGGGTGTAGTGTCAACCCTGTATAGGTCAACGAGTTTGGGCCCCACTCTGCTTTTTGGCACCTCTATAACTCTTAAAGAGTAATTTATTTGATTCTTTCTAAGTGTAACATTGTCTCCAGGATAGACGTCTCTAGAGGGCTTGACTGCAGCATCGTTTATACGTACAGCTCCCTTTTTACAGGCCTGTGTTGCAATGCTTCTTGTTTTGTAGTACCGTACAGACCATAAATATTTATCAATCCTCATACATTTTACTTAATTTGTATATTAACAATACAACAAAAATAACTGAAAATTGTATCTTGCACGCTAAAATAAACAACTGTGAAAAATTTAAAATTTCTACTACCTATAGTTGCACTAACATTGCTTTTGGGAACTGCTTGTGATAATGATGATGATAGCTCACAAGACAACTTTATACCAGCTCGTGATAGAGCAGAGGAAAATATTGATTCAACATTAGAAGTAGAGGGTTATTTAACGACTCATTTTTATAACTATGAGGAGTTTGAAAACCCACCAGCAGGCTTTGATTTTAAAATAAGGTTCGATACCATTGCCGCTGCAAACGCAGATAAAACACCATTAATAGAACAAGTAGATTTTAAAATGGTGCAAGACAGGGTCAATGAAGATGTGTCTTATAAATTATATTACTTAAAGGTGATTGAAGGCCAGGGTGATCAACCTAGTTTTCCAGATATTGTTAGAATAAATTACGAGGGTACCTATGTAGTTGATGAAGAAGGTATAAACGAAAATAAACTCTTTGATAGTTCTGTAACACCAATCCAGTTTGATTTGACCTCGATTGTCAACGGGCTTCAAGATGCGCTCATAGAATTTAAAGCCGCAACTGGTTTTATTGATAATGCTGACGGAACGGTAACCTATGAAGGTTTTGGAGTAGGAGCTGTGTTTATGCAAAGTGGTTTAGGATATTATGTGAATCCTCCTCCTGGAACTTCTGTAACAATTCCTGTGTATTCTCAGCTTATTTTTACATTTCAGTTATTTGAAACTGAAATTGGTGACCAAGATGGTGATGGTGTCCCTTCTGTTTTAGAGGATGTAAATGGTAATGGACTAGAAGAAGATGACGATACAGATTCAGACAACAGAAGCAATTACCTTGATCCAGATGATGATGGAGATGGAAGACCTACAGAAGATGAAATAGAAATAAATGAAGACGGCACGATTACTTTTCCAGATACAGATGGAGATGGTGTTGTTGATTATCTAGACTCAGATAGTTAAGCCTTTTTTATAAGTATCATATAGCTAAAAAGCCGCTGTGAGAAATTCTCACAGCGGCTTTTTAGTGTTTAAAATGTAACTTGTTATTTTCTCGCAACAACCTTTGTTGCAGCCTTAACAATTGCAGCGGCATTTAAGCCGTATTTTTCCATTAATTGATCTGGGGTTCCAGATTCTCCAAAAGTGTCTTGGGTGGCTACAAACTCTTGTGGAACGGGATGATTTTCTGCTAAGACTCTAGAAACACTTTCTCCCAGTCCTCCCAGGTAGTTATGCTCTTCTGCAGTAACCACACAGCCGGTAATGGCAACGCTTTTTAAAATTGCAGCAGCATCAAGTGGCTTTATGGTATGAATATTTATAACTCCGGCGCTAATGCCTTTCTCTTGTAATGTTTTACAAGCCTCAAGCGCTTCCCAAACCAGGTGTCCTGTGGCAATAATGGTAACATCTGTACCTTCTTGAAGCTCCACAGCTTTACCAATAGTGAAGCTGCCATTTTCTGGGGTAAAGTTTGCTACTTTAGGTCTTCCAAAGCGCAAGTATACCGGACCATCATAATCTGCGATGGCAATTGTTGCTGCTTTGGTTTGATTGTAATCACAGGTATTTATTACCGTCATCCCTGGCAGCATTTTCATCAAACCAAGGTCTTCAAGTATTTGATGTGTTGCGCCATCCTCTCCAAGGGTTACCCCTGCGTGTGATGCACATATTTTTACATTCTTACCACTATATGCAATACTTTGGCGTATTTGGTCATAGACGCGTCCTGTGGAGAAGTTAGCGAAAGTACCTGTAAAAGGTATCTTGCCGCCAATGGTTAAGCCTGCGGCCATGCCCATCATGTTTGCCTCTGCGATACCCACCTGGAAGAAACGCTCTGGATGATTTGCTTTAAAAGCGTCCATTTTTAATGACCCTGTTAAATCTGCACAAAGTGCCACCACATTTTCATTGGTTTTTCCAAGCTCGGTAAGACCTGCTCCAAAACCAGATCTTGTATCTTTTTTTCCTGTGTCTATATATGTTTTCATAATATTATGGTAGTAGCTTATTAATAATCTCCTAAGGTTTCTGGGTTTTGAGCTAGTGCAGATGCTAGCTGTTCGTCATTGGGCGCTTTTCCATGCCAAGCATGAGTGTGCATCATAAAATCTACCCCATTACCCATTACTGTTTGCAGTAATACACAAATAGGTTTTCCTTGACCCGTTTTAGCTTTGGCACTTTCCATACCCTCTAAAATGGCTTGTATGTCATTACCTTGTTCTATGGTAACAACATCCCAACCAAAGGCTTCAAATTTACCCTTTACATTTCCTAGAGGTAAAACTGTATCTGTAGATCCGTCAATTTGCTGTCCGTTTAAATCTACAGCTACAATCAAGTTGTCTACTTTGTTTCCAGAGGCGTACATAATTGCTTCCCAGTTTTGACCTTCCTGCAATTCTCCATCACCACACAGGGCATAGACAATGTGGTTGTCATTGTTTAATTTTTTTGCTGCTGCTGCACCAATAGCCACAGAAATTCCTTGTCCAAGTGATCCAGATGCAATCCTTATACCAGGTAATCCTTCGTGTGTGGTTGGGTGTCCTTGCAGCCTTGAGTTAAGAAGCCTAAAGGTGTTTAATTCTTCAACTGGGAAATACCCAGAGCGTGCTAAAACGCTATAAAAAACAGGTGAGATATGCCCATTAGACAAAAAGAAAATGTCTTCTTGGTTCCCGTCCATATTAAATCCTTCTTTGCGCTCTAGCACCTTTTGATACAGTGCTACAAGAAACTCTGCACAGCCTAGAGATCCTCCAGGGTGGCCAGAATTTACTTTATGTACTTGTCTTACAATATCTCTACGCACTTGGGTAACAAATGCTTCTAATTGGGTAATATCTGCCATGGTGTTTTTTGGTTTCTGGCTCAAAAATACTTCTTTAAAGGCCTAAGAAAAAGAAGAGCCAAATGAGGTTATCAACGATTTTTAAGTTTTAGTTAACATTGTTGTATTGTTTTAAATTTTAATATCAAATCATACATTTTTTTGGTGTGGTTTTTCATCCATCAAAAAAAAATGTCTTTCCTTATTCGTACTTCCTACAGCAAATGTATCTTTGGCTATTCATTAATACTTCACATGGATTTTAAACTCGAAGCTACAGATATACAGGGTCAAGCCCGCGCTGGTACCATTACACTAGATCACGGAACAATTCAAACACCTATTTTCATGCCTGTTGGTACCGTAGGTACCGTGAAAGGGGTCCATCAAAAAGAATTGCGTGAAGAAATAAATCCAGATGTTATTCTTGGAAACACCTATCATTTGTATTTACGCCCGGGAACAAAAATTCTTGAAAAAGCAGGGGGTCTTCATAAGTTCATGAACTGGGATAGAAACATCCTTACAGACTCTGGAGGGTATCAAGTTTACTCTCTCTCAGACAACAGAAAAATTAAAGAAGAAGGGGTGAAGTTTAAATCTCACATAGACGGTAGTTATCATTTTTTTACGCCCGAGAATGTGATGGAAGTGCAGCGAAGTATTGGGGCAGATATTATTATGGCCTTTGATGAGTGTACACCATATCCTTGTGATTATAATTATGCAAAAAGATCTATGCACATGACCCATCGTTGGTTAGAGCGTTGTTTGACTCATCTTGAGAAGACTCCTTTTATGTATGACTACACACAAACATTCTTCCCTATTGTACAGGGAAGCACCTATAAAGATTTACGCAAACAATCTGCAGAGTATATCGCTGGAGTAGGTGCGCAGGGTAATGCTATTGGCGGCTTATCTGTAGGGGAGCCTGCCCATGAAATGTATGAAATGACCGAGGTGGTTACGGCTATTTTACCTAAAGATAAGCCTCGTTATTTAATGGGTGTAGGAACTCCAATAAACTTGCTAGAGAATATCGCCTTGGGTATAGATATGTTTGACTGTGTGATGCCAACTAGAAACGGTAGAAATGGTATGTTATTCACTGCACATGGAACTATCAACATTAAAAACAAAAAGTGGGAGGCAGATTTTAGTGCTATAGATGAAATGGCAATTACATGGGTAGATACAGAGTATAGCAAAGCTTATTTACGTCATCTATTCACTGTAAATGAAATGTTAGGTAGGCAAATTGCCACCATACACAACCTTGGTTTTTATTTATGGTTGGTGCGTGAGGCTAGAAAACATATCTTAGCAGGAGATTACACGCCATGGAAAAACATGATGGTACAACAAATGGATAAAAGGCTATAAGGCCATAAACAATGTTAAGCATACTCGATAAGTATATACTAAAACGCTATTTAGGAACATTTGTGCTCCTATTACTGCTATTTATACCAATTGGTATTATTGTAAATCTTGCCGAGAAGATTGATAAAATCTTAGATAATGAGGTGCCATTTATGGAAGTGGTCACTTATTATTTTGATTTTACAATTTACTTTGCCAATTTATTATTTCCCTTATTTTTATTTTTATCTGTGATTTGGTTTACCTCCAAGTTGGCAAATAACACAGAGATTATTGCTTTTTTGAGTAGTGGTGTGTCTTACTATCGTTTTTTAAGACCCTATATTATTGGTGCTACCATTGTGTGTATTGCAGCATTTTTTCTAGGAATGTTTATTGCTCCTAAAGCCAGCCAAGGCTTCAATGAATTTTCATTTAAATACCTAAAAAAAGGCAGGCAGGATCGTGAAAAATCTAACGTATATAGGCAGATTAATGATAATGACTATATATATGTGAGTTACTTTAATGTTTCAGAAAAAAGTGGAAGTAATTTTACCCTAGAACATTTCGAGGATAAAAAAATGACCTACAAAATAGCAGCCAGTAGAATTAAGTTTAATGACAAAGACAGTACTTACTCTTTGTTTAATTACACAAAAAGAAGGGTAGGGCTAGACAACGATAGTATTGAGCGTAAAAAACGACTGGATACTGTCTTTAGTTTTGATCTTGATGATTTAACTCCCGTAAAGTATATAGCCGAAACATTAAATCTCCCAGAGCTTAATAATTTTATTGCAAGCGAGAAGAAAAAAGGATCTTCTTTTATTAGCTCATATGAGGTGGTGCGTTACAAAAGGTGGAGTTTGCCAGTTTCTGCATACATATTAACTATCATTGCAGTTGCAGTTTCTTCAGTGAAACGTCGTGGTGGTATGGGTGTTAACCTAGCCATTGGTATAGCCATAGGAATGGTGTTTATTTTCTTTGATAAAATATTCGGAACCCTCGCTGCCAAAAGTGATTTTTCGCCTTTTGTAGCTTCTTGGGCGCCAAATATTGTGTTCGCCATTTTAGCCATTTATTTGCTCCGCAATGCCAAACGCTAAACTCCTTAATTACCTGCACTTACATTTTATAGTCTTTATTTGGGGCTTTACTGCCGTATTGGGAGCTCTTATTAGTATTGATGCCCTAGGTTTGGTTTGGTTTAGGATGAGTATTGCCTCTTTGCTTATATTGGCCTGGGTAGGGTACAAGAAAATACCTCTTACATTTAGTAAAAAAACCATGTTGGTTTTTTTACTTGCAGGGGCAGTTATAGCCATGCATTGGCTTGCTTTTTTTGGGGCTATTAAAACCGCTAATGTTTCCATAACACTAGCCATTATGTCTACAGGTTCTTTTTTTACTGCTTTTTTAGAACCTATTTTTTACAAAAGAAAAATTATTTGGTATGAAGTTGTTTTTGGCCTTATTGTAGTGTTGGGTTTGTACGTTATTTTTCAGGTAGAAGGAGATTACTCTTGGGGGATTGTACTGGCTCTTATATCCTCATTTTTGGGAGCGCTTTTCTCTGTAATTAATGGAAAGTTGGCCGTGAGGTATAATGCAAGTGCTATTTCTTTTTATGAGCTCTTTTTTGGAGTCTGTTGTATTTCTTTATACTTGTTTTTTAGTGGGAGTTTTGACGCTTCATTTTTTACGTTATCCCCCTTAGATTGGGGATATTTGTTCATTCTTGCCTCAGCATGTACGGCCTATGCGTTTATTGCCTCTGTGCATGTCATGAAATGGATTAGTCCCTACACAGTGATGCTAACCATTAACCTAGAACCGGTATATGGTATTGTGTTGGCGCTTATTATTTTGGGAGAGTCAGAGAATATGGGGCCACAGTTTTATTACGGTGCTGCAATTATTATTTTAACGGTTGTTGCAAACGGAATTATTAAAAACAGGATCAAAAAGAAATCAAAAAATTAAAGCAGTTCAATACATAGCTCAAAACAAAATTTTATCTTTGTAAAAACTAGTAATGCAACCTATTGAAAAACCATTATGGAATACCTAGATTTTGAATTACCCATTAAAGACTTGCAAGAGCAGTATGAAAAGGCCTGCCAAATTGGTGAGCACAATGATGTAGATGTTACAAATACCTGCGAACAAATTGAACTAAAATTAGAAGAAACTAAAAAAGAAATATATAAAAATATAACTCCCTGGCAACGCGTACAATTGTCACGTCACCCCAATAGACCTTACACCATGGACTATATAAATGCAATCTGCGGAGAGAGTTTCGTTGAGTTGCATGGAGACCGAAGTTTTAAAGATGATAAAGCAATGGTGGGTGGTCTAGGTAAGATTGGAGATCAGAGTTATATGTTTATTGGACAGCAAAAGGGATATAACACCAAAACACGCCAATATAGAAACTTTGGTATGGCCAATCCAGAAGGTTACAGAAAGGCCTTACGTTTAATGAAATCTGCTGAGAAATTTAAAGTTCCTGTAGTATGTCTCATTGATACTCCGGGCGCCTATCCAGGACTGGAAGCAGAAGAGCGTGGACAGGGAGAGGCAATTGCAAGAAATATCCTAGAAATGACACGTCTTAAGGTGCCTATCATTGTGCTTATTATAGGGGAGGGTGCTAGTGGTGGAGCCCTAGGAATAGGCGTTGGAGACCGCGTACTGATGTTAGAAAACACATGGTACTCTGTGATTTCTCCAGAGAGTTGCTCTTCTATATTATGGCGTAGTTGGGAGTTTAAAGAACAAGCCGCAGAGGCCTTGAAGCTTACCGCCTCAGACATGAAAAAGCAAAAACTCATCGATGTTATTGTAAAAGAACCGCTTGGAGGTGCTCATGCAAACAGAGCAAAAACATTTACCACTGTGGCAAATGTAATTACCAAAGAATACAATCAATTAAAAGACTTATCACCAAAAGATTTGGTCGCCCAACGTATGGATAAATATTCTCAGATGGGAGTCTACAATCAATAAAGCTAGTGGTAGCAATACCTTTTAAAATCTGAGGCGCTTGTCTCAGATTTTTTTTATGCTTATTAACAATATTTCAGAGTTTTCAACAATTAAATTGTTGATGAGTGGTTAACAGAAGCACGCCAAAATAACCCTAGCCATCTTAACAATTTCTTTACATTCGTTCTATGGAAAAACTGCAACCTAACTCCCCTTATCAAAAGCGTCCTGCTCAAGTAATAAACTTAGAGAAAGGTAAGATACCCCCACAAGCTACTGATTTAGAAGAGGTTGTGCTAGGGGCTATGATGATTGACAAAAAAGGAGTTGATGAGGTTATAGATATTTTAAATCCAGATGTTTTTTATAAAGAGGCACATCAACACATCTTTGAGGCTATTAATACTCTGTTTGTAGAAAGCCAGCCCGTAGACTTATTAACCGTTTCACAGCAGTTAAAGAAGATGCAAAAGCTTGAACTTGCTGGAGGAGAATTTTATTTAATACAACTCACTCAAAAAGTATCTTCCTCGGCCCATATTGAGTTTCATGCCCGTATCATTCTACAAAAATATATACAGCGAAGTTTGATTAAAATTTCAAATGAAATTATTGAAGATTCTTATGATGTAACTACAGATGTTTTTGATCTCTTAGATTCGGCAGAGAGTAAATTATACGACATAACACAAGGTAACATCAAACGTTCTAGTGAAACGGCTCAAGATTTGGTTATTCAAGCCAAAAAAAAGATTGAAGAAATCGCCAATAAAGAAGGGTTGTCTGGTATTCCTTCAGGTTTTACAGAGTTAGATAAGTTAACCTCTGGATGGCAGCCTAGTGATTTAATTATAATTGCAGCCCGTCCTGGTATGGGTAAAACGGCCTTGACGTTATCTATGGCTCGTAACATGGCTGTAGATCATAATATTCCTGTTGCCTTTTTCTCTTGTGAGATGTCTTCGGTACAGTTAATTACCAGACTCATATCTAGTGAAACGGGTCTATCTTCAGAAAAATTAAGAACTGGAAATTTAGAAAAACACGAGTGGGAGCAGTTAAATGTAAAAGTGAAAGGCCTTGAAAAGGCGCCACTGTATATTGATGACACCCCTTCTCTTTCTATTTTTGATTTGCGTGCAAAGGCAAGACGTCTTGCCTCTCAGCAAGGAGTTAAAATGATTATGATTGATTATTTGCAGTTAATGACAGCTGGAGGAGGAAAAAATGGTGGAAATCGTGAACAAGAAATATCTACCATATCTAGAAACTTGAAAGCATTAGCAAAAGAATTAAATGTTCCTGTTATTGCACTATCTCAACTATCGCGTGCTGTAGAGACTCGTGGAGGATCTAAAAGACCTTTATTGAGTGACCTTCGTGAATCTGGAGCCATCGAGCAAGATGCAGATATTGTATCGTTTATTTACCGCCCAGAATACTATAAAATTGATGAGTGGGATGACGATGAGCACACCCCAACTGCTGGTCAAGGAGAGTTTATTGTAGCAAAGCACCGTAATGGAGGTTTGGATGAAATACGTCTTAAATTTGTTGGTAATTTAGGTAAGTTTGAAAACTTAGACACCTTTCCTTTCTCAAACGAAATAGCATCAAGCATGAATAATGCTGCAAATGATGATACCTTTACAACTCCTAATTTTCCTTCTGCCGAGGATGCCTTTGGAACAAACTCTAATGACGACCTTCCTTATTAAAACCTAGACACGATAATTTTAAATGTTAAAATCCTTTGCCAATTTTAAAAGAAAATGACACGTTAGTGTCTTCATTTCCAAGGCTAATATTTGGTCCTATATCAAAGCTATATCTGTAGTTTCTTTGTGACCAAAAATTTACTGCTATAGGGAAATAAGCTCTAACTCCTGTAATCCCATAACCTGGTGATGTTCCAATAGAGAAATTAACTGACTTAATTTTAGGGACTAGAAAATAATATTTAACACCAACTGAGGCGCCAAATAACCCAATTTGCCCCTCAAGACCTAGGTGTTCACTCACTAATTTCTCATACGTGACACCAACCCATGGATCATCACGTCCTATAATCTTGACACTTAATATTTTATCTGGAAAACTGCTTTCGTTAGTAGTTGTGGTTTGACTAATCCCTAATAATGGAAAAATTAATACCAACATTAAAAGGAGTTTAGAATAAGTATTTGACATAATATTTTTTTAGTATTGTTATAAACTAACAAGTAAATAATGACAACATAAAGTTATCACTATTTTTTGCAGGCAAAGCGTTTTGGCTTCTTGTCAAAGTAAATTAAATTCTTTTTTCCCTACAAATCTTTCGCTTAGATTTTGTCGTTATATTTACAGCATGACTAAGTTATTCACCTTTTTATTTATTTGCCTTTTTAGCCTTCAGAGCTACGGCTCTTATATTCTCATCCCCATGGATGAGGCCACTCAAAAAGAACATTTAAAAGCCTATGGTATTACCTATTGGGTACTGGAAAGAAACGTGAAAACAAAATGGCTTTTAAATTATAGAGGTGGTTCGTTTTTAATGCCAGATAGTGATCAGATACGCAAAGAATGCCAAATTCGTGGCGTTTCTTTTGAGGTTATCAGTGATGCTAAAACCGCTCAGATATTAAAAGAAATAAGTAGTCCTTCTCAAAATATGGAATCCGTGGTGTTAGAAAAAGCACCTAAAATTGCGGTATATTCTCCAAAAGGAAATCTACCCTGGGATGATGCTGTTACTATGGTATTAACCTATGCCGAAATACCCTATACAACTATTTACGATCAAGAGGTTTTAAGGGATGAGTTGCTACTCTATGATTGGTTGCACCTTCACCACGAAGATTTTACAGGACAGTATGGTAAGTTTTATAGAGCCTATAGATCTGCACCTTGGTATATTGCAGAAAAAAACAAATCTGAGGCATTGGCTGCCACTTTGGGCTATGCTAAAGTATCTCACCAGAAACGAGATGTTGCTTTAAAAATTAGAGATTATGTTGTAGGGGGTGGTTTTATGTTTGCCATGTGCAGCGCCACAGATAGTTTTGATATTGCGCTTTCTGCAAAGGATGTAGATATTTGCGAGCCGATGTTTGATGGTGATGCCAGTGATGCTAATTATCAAAGCAAGATAGATTTTAAACAAACATTTGCTTTTAAAGATTATATTTTAGAAAGAAGCCCAATGGTGTATGAGTTTTCTTCTATAGACATGACCTCAAAACGTAAGATTTCAAAACAAACAGATTATTTTTCTCTGATGGATTACTCTGCAAAGTGGGATCCAATTCCTACCATGCTTGTTCAAAACCACACCTCACTAGTAAAAGGTTTTATGGGGCAAACGACAAGCTATATGCCAGAGCATATTAAATCAAATGTTTTGGTGATGGGAGCTCACAGGTCAAGTGGTGAGGCTCGGTATATTCATGGTATTAAAGGAAAAGGTTTTTTTACCTTTTATGGCGGTCATGATCCTGAAGACTACCAACATAGAGTAGGAGACCCAAAAACAGAATTGGCCTTGCATCCAAATTCTCCAGGATACAGGTTAATTTTAAATAATGTATTGTTTCCGGCCGCGAAAAAGAAAAAACAAAAGACCTAATTTATTTATGTAAAGACAGTAGATATGCAGCTGCCTGAAAAGGACTTGTATTTGAGTTTGCTATTTTTTTTAGTTGTTCTTGTAATGCTATTTTAATTTTGGGATTGTTGTAAAAATCACTCTTTAGACTGTTTTCTATGGTTTGTAACATCCAGAAATTCTGCTGATTTTCTCGCTTTGATACAAAATATTCTGTTTCTTTCATTTGGGTTACATAACCATTAATTAGATCAAGAGCTTCCTCAATACCTTCATTTTTAAGAGCACTACAGGTAATGGTTTTTGCAATCCATCCATTGTCTTTTGGAGGATATAAATGCAAAGCACGGTTAAACTCTGTTTTAGCTAATTTTGCAGCTTTAATATTCTCGCCATCTGCTTTATTAATGATAATAGCATCTGCCATTTCCATGATGCCCCGTTTTATACCCTGCAATTCATCTCCAGCACCAGCAAGCTTTAGAAGTAAGAAGAAATCTGTCATAGAATGCACTACCGTCTCGCTTTGCCCTACGCCCACAGTCTCAATAACAATGTGCGAGTAACCAGCAGCCTCACAGACTATAATAGCTTCTCGCGTTTTTCTTGCCACCCCTCCCAAAGAATCTCCACTGGCAGAGGGTCTTATAAATGCTAGCTCATTTTTTACCAATTCTTCCATCCTGGTTTTGTCTCCTAGGATGCTCCCATTGCTTAAACTGCTACTAGGGTCAACGGCCAAGACAGCTACTTTATGTCCCTTTTGGGTTAGCAGCGTTCCAAACTGTTCTATAAAAGTGCTTTTTCCTACCCCTGGAACTCCCGTGATACCGATACGAATAGATTTATTTGCATGTGGCAAACACCCTTCAATTAATTGTTTAGCAGCTGCTTGATGTTTTGGTGCGGTACTTTCAATAATTGTAATAGCTCTACTGAGTGCCGTTTTATTTCCTGCTAGAATTCCTAAGATAAGTTCTGGAATGGCTTGCTTTTGCTTTCGTGCTTTTTTTAATTTTAAAGCAGTTACACTGCTCAGGCTATCTGGCCTTTCAACACCCTGAAGTTCGTTTAATGCGCTGGTATGTTTTTTTGATTTTTTCACTATGTGAATTTATGACAAATTTATGACATTTGATTTTTCAAAACTTGTTTTGGACCGTATATTGAATATTTAACACAAAAATAAAATACTATGAGTACATTATATGAAGCAACAACAAATGCCACAGGCGGTAGAGCTGGCCATGTGCTAAGTGAAGATGGCCCAATAGATATGGCGCTATCTGTCCCAAAATCTATGGGCGGAGATGACGCTAAGGGCGTGAATCCAGAGCAACTTTTCGGGGCAGCATACGCAGCCTGTTTTGGTGGAGCTTTGCAAGCTGTCGTTGGGATAGAAAAACTAGATATAGATGTGAGTCAAATTAGTGTAGATGCTACCATTGGTTTTTGTAAAGACGAAGATGGTTTCTTTTTGGAAGCAACTTTAGATTGTTACATTCCAGATGTTGACACTAAAACAGGAGAGCAATTAGTTAATGATGCCCACCAAATGTGTCCTTTTTCAAAGGCTACCCGAGATAATATTACAGTAACCTTAAATTTACTGCTAGATTCATAACTACAATACACACTACAAAAAAATCCCAAGATTGAAATTTCAATCTTGGGATTTTTATTTTCAAAAAAGACTATATCCTTACTCTTTTAAAATGTGGTACTGAGCACGCTGCCCATCTACAAATACAGATAATATATAGGACCCACTAGATAAATTACTCAAATCTATACTTGTTTGTGTTGCATTAACAGTAGTTTCCAGTACAACAGCACCTAGAATGTTTCTTAGAACAACTTTTTCAATACTGGTGTTGTTTTTAAGCTTCAGTTGTCCTGAAGTTGGGTTCGGAAAATAGGTGAAGTTTTCAAAAACAGTGTTTTCAACACCAAGAATTTGCGATATACTAATAGTAGTTGCGCCTCCAGAATTTGTTGCTAGTAAAAAATAGTATTTGCCTATTTCTGGCTCAATTGAAGAACTAGTTCCTGTAAAACATGGATTTTGAGCATCCTCAACACGTATTAACTCTGTTACATTTGGGGTTGGAGTACTGGCTTCAAAAAATATGACGCTACTCACACCACTAGGTGTTTCAATAGAGGCTTCTGTTAGTCCCATACCAGGGGTACACAAAAAGTAATACCAAACACCATTAAATCCGTCAATGGTACAGTTGGTTGGGTTGCCACCTTCTTCCGTAGCATATTGTGTTTCCACATTATCATCTGTGTATGCGCCAGGAATATTTATTGCGTTTGTGATTAGATCGTTTGGTGGCGGCATTGGTGGCTCAGCACAATCAACAGTAATTGTGAAGTTTCCAGTGTCTCCATTATAGCCCTCTATAGCTATGTAGTATGTTGTTCCTGGAATGGTTGTTAGTGTTATTTCAGGGCCTAACTCACAAGCGTCATCATTTTCAATTGGGTTGTCAAGGTCACAACTTGTGTAGATACGCATGTAGGGATCATAGTCAAAAGCTGTACACAAAGAAAACGCAACATCTCTAGCCAGAGGCGATGTTTCTATAAATTTATAAAAGGCATCGGGACCACCCACTCCATTGGTGTCTGTTTTGTCTAGTGTAGTTCCTTCTATAGAGCCACCACACCCAATTTCTTGTGCTGTTTGGCAGTTATCATTAAAGCCCTCAGGATTAAAAATTAATTCCCAGTCAAAAGGAATCTCGTCCCACCTGTCATCCCACTGTATGTAATAAGACTGATCACTGGCAACCGTAAACCCTATAATTTCAGAGGCGTATGCAGCTCCAGATCCATCTGTTGCAAATGGGCAAGAATCATCATCATCTGCTATTGCTTGAGCATCTGAGCAATCGTTCCAGATTGATACTCTAGTATCAGAACCTCCAAAACAAGAATTGACATTAATTGTCCCGTTTTCTGTTGGGGTATAGACAAACCAAGCAGCATCCCCTCCATTGGCCCCTCCACTTACATCATTAATTTGTGTTTGTGTTACACTTCCTTCTGAAATTTCAACAGCTGATGCACAATTGTCACCGCCATTTTGAGCATTGGTTTGCCATGTAAAAGAAGTTGCTAATGCGAGTAAAAATAAAATATATTTTTTTTTCATGGCTTTTGTTTAAAGTTACTTATCAAATATAGTATTATTTTTTTTTAAAAAATAGGTGCTTTTGTGAAACAGCGTACTTAAATTGTCGTCATTTAAAAGACTCCTAATAAACCTCTTACAAACGTGTCTAATTCTTTACTAGTAACACAGTGCAGAGCACAAAACCCTAAAGCCCAAACGGCGCTCTATAACCAGTACTGTGATGGTATGTTTGTGGTGGCCAGTAGGTATTTAAAAGATACAGCAGAGGCAGAAGACGCAATGCAAGTTGCTTTTATTAAGGCGTTTAAAAAAATAGAGCAATTTAAAGGTGATGTAAGTTTTGGAGCATGGTTAAAGCGTATTGTAATAAATACATGTTTGGATGCCTTGAAAAAGAAAAAGATTCATTTTGAAGAAATTAACGAGCAGACCCTTAGTTTAGAACAACAAAATGATGAGAGTTGGTCTGTAGATAATAAAATAACTAAACAACTTGTAGAACAGGCTATTGAAAAGTTGCCTCCAAATTATAAATCTGTGGTTCAATTATTTTTGTTAGAGGGATATGATCATCAAGAAATAGCCCAGGTTCTAGACATCACGCAAAGCGCCTCTAGAACAAAGTTGCATCGCGGTAAAATACAATTACAACAACATCTAAAACAGCTACACTATGGCACAGGATATTAGAGATATAATGAAGGCTAGCTCATCACAAGAGCCAAAATTACCAAAAGGTCACAAGGCCCGGTTTGAAGCTAGGTTACAGGCTAATTTTAGCCCAAACAAGACACTACAGGTTTCTAGTTCTATGCAAATTTGGATCAAAATTGCTGCTGTTGCTATAGCCTTTGTTGCCGTGAGTGTTTTTGGCTATTATCAATTATCCAAAAATAGTCTGGGAGATAGTCTAGTTGAGAGTGCGCCAGGGGTAGAGTCTCAAACCGATGAAAAACTACTGCACTTAGCTGATATTTCTCCAGATTTAAAACGTGTTGAGCAGTACTATACTAAAGGGATTAAGGGCGTGTTAGCATCTTTAACAATTACCACTGAAAATAAAGATGTAATTGATGGATACATGCAGCAACTACAGGTACTGGATTTGGAATATGAAAGTTTGAATTTAGAACTTACTCAGGCAGGTCCTACAGAGGAGACCATTACAGCCCTTGTAGACAATCTTAAAATGAGACTAGAACTGTTAATGAAGCTCAAAACAAAATTAAAAGAACTAAAAAATAACACCAATGAAAATATTAGCAGCATTGAAGTTTAGACTTTTTTTGGGGCTTTCTATCGGCTTAGTGGCTACAGGTTTTTCTCAAGAAAAATTTGTAGAGTCTTACAATGCCGGTGATGATATGCTCGTTACTTTAAAGACCTCTTATACCAATGTTATTTTTGAAACATGGAATAAAGACAAAGTAGAGGTGATAGCTTTTATAGAAGCAGAAGATGTAACTAAAGAACAAAAAATAGCTCTTTTTGATGCGTGGAATTTTGAGGTTTTAGGAAACTCAAAAAATGTAATTATAACCTCTAGTGCTATGGGAAACTGGAACGGTAACAGTCTCTCTAGTTTAGAGGCTCAAATAGGCAAAGAATTTGACAACGATATGCAAAGCTCTCAAGCCCTTGGAAAAGTTATCGAACGTAGCGTCAAAATAGCCAATGGCATTTCATACTCAAAGACTACCTTTATAGATAAAGACGGAGCTGTTAAAACCATTGTAAAAACAAACAAAGCCAAAAAAATACCCCTGGTTAAAAGGACCATTATCATTAAAATGCCGAAAAATACAGAAACCGATATCAATGTAAGGTACGGTGAAATTAAAATGGCAGATGCATTTAATGTAAAAGCAACTTTAAATCACACTCCATTTACCGCAGATCGTATCGATGGAGTACAAACACTCATTAATGCCTCTTACGCCCCTGTGGTAGTAAAGCATTGGCAGTATGGTACCTTGTATGTTAAATTTGTAGATACCTGTGAAATTAAAACCCTAGAGAGCATACAGCTCAATGCTAATTCTAGTGACGTGTTTGTTGGCAGTATTAGCAAAGAGGCCTATGTTACAGGCTCTTTTGGGACCCTGATTATTGGTAAAGTAGCAAATAACTTTACCCGCTTAGAGATTGTTTTGCGCAATGCAGATGCCTCTGTTGCGATGCCTGACACCCCTTTTACATTTTTGTTTAATGGAAAAAAATCAAGTTTAAAACATCCTAAATCATTGCAGTTTAATACAACAAAAGATGCCCAAAGAGTCTTAGCTAAAGGTTTCTATAAAAATGCGAGCACAAGCAGCAATTTTCTTGTTAATGCAGATTACAGTAATCTTATTTTACAATAAGGTACTACGCTAATTTTAAAATCCCCCAAGAGCAAATGCCTTTGGGGGATTTTATATTTTTAATTGAGTGTTATTGAGTCAATACCCATTCTCCTTTTGTTATCAATGGGATTGCTTGTTTGTACTTTACTTGTTTGCTCTCTCCGCTCATTACATGCTTTATGGTTACTTTGTCATTACGACCAATTTTTGGCATTTCGCGGGTAATGGTTTCTGTTATTTGCTGTTGGTTTTGAGTTTGTCCAGCTGTCTTAGACCCAACAGAGCGCTGGTCAAGATTTTGTATTTCGTCTTTCTGTTCGTTAAGTTTTTGTTTGCTCTTTACTTCACGAGCTTCTTGAATTTGTCTTTGGTTTTCTTTAGGTAACTCTCCTTTAAACAAGAATGATAACACATCTTTATTTACATTTTCTACCATCTTTTTAAAGAGTTCAAAGGCTTCAAATTTGTAAATTAAGAGTGGATCTTTTTGCTCATGTACCGCTAGCTGTACAGATTGTTTTAACTCATCCATTTTGCGCAGATGTGTTTTCCAAGTATCATCAATAATAGCAAGTGAGATATTTTTTTCAAAATCCTTAACTAGTTCTGCACCTTTTGTTTGATAGGCTGTTTCTAGATCTGTGGCAACATTTAGGGTTTTAACTCCATCTGTGAAAGGCACTAAAATACGCTTGTATTGATCTTTATGGTTCTCATATACATTTTGGATTACAGGGAAGGCAATCTCTGCATTTTGCTTCATTTTTTCTTGATAGTGGCCGTAAGCAACTTTATAAACTTTTCCTGCAATTTCTTGAGATCCTAATTTTTCAAATTCGTTTTGATCTACAGGGGCACTAACAGAAAAATAACGTATCAACTCAAATTCAAAATTTTTGAAATCTTGACTTTCTTTGTTGTTCTGTGAAATGATCTCTGCAGTATCATAAATCATGTTGGCAATATCAACGCGCAGTCTATCTCCAAACAATGCGTTGTATCTTCTTTTGTATATTACCTCACGCTGCGCGTTCATAATATCATCGTACTCCAATAGTCTTTTACGAATACCGAAGTTGTTTTCTTCTACTTTTTTCTGAGCTCGTTCTATAGATTTTGAAATCATAGAGTGTTGTATTACTTCTCCTTCTTGTAGCCCCATTCTATCCATCATCTTAGCAATACGTTCACTACCAAAAAGACGCATTAGATTGTCTTCTAGAGAGACATAAAACTGCGAGCTACCAGGATCTCCTTGACGCCCAGAACGACCTCTTAGCTGCCTATCTACACGCCTAGAGTCATGACGTTCTGTACCAATAATAGCAAGACCTCCAGATGCTTTCACTGCATCACTTAATTTAATATCTGTACCACGCCCTGCCATGTTGGTTGCAATTGTAACCACACCAGGATCTCCAGCTTGGGCAACAATATCTGCCTCGCTTTTATGCATCTTTGCATTCAAGGTATTGTGTTGCACTTTTCTAATACTAAGCATACGGCTTAATAGCTCAGATATCTCAACAGATGTTGTACCAATTAATATGGGTCTTCCTTGCTTAGAGAGTTCTGTTACCTCATCAATAACTGCGTTGTATTTTTCTCTTTTAGTTTTGTAAATTTTGTCCTCACGATCATCACGGATAATAGGTCTATTCGTTGGTATTTCTACCACATCTAGTTTGTATATTTCCCAAAGTTCTCCCGCTTCAGTAACCGCTGTACCTGTCATACCAGATAGCTTTCTATACATTCGGAAGTAGTTTTGCAGGGTAACTGTTGCAAAGGTTTGAGTCATTGCCTCAATCTTTACATTTTCTTTAGCTTCAATGGCTTGGTGTAGCCCGTCGCTGTAGCGGCGTCCATCCATAATACGACCGGTTTGCTCATCTACAATCATTACCTTGTTTTCCATGACCACATACTGGGTGTCTTTTTCAAACAATGAATAGGCTTTTAGTAATTGGCTTAGGGTATGAATACGTTCACTTTTTACACCGAAATCTCTAAACAATTCTTCTTTAAGAGCTGCTTCTTGGTCACTAGGCAATTCTTGTGCTTCAATTTTTGCTATCTCCGTACCAATTTCTGGCATTACAAAGAAATCTGGATTGTCTGGTCCAGATAGGTATTCAACACCTTTGTCTGAAAGTTCAATTTGATTGTTTTTCTCTTCAATAACATAATACAACTCTGCATCAACTTGTGGCATTTCACGATTGTTGTCTGCCATGTAGGTGTTTTCTGTTTTTTGCAGAATCTGTTTTACTCCTTCTTCAGATAAAAATTTAATTAATGCCTTGTTTTTAGGAATACCTCTGTAAACACGCAATAATTTAAATCCACCTTCTTTAACATCTCCTTCTTTAATTAATTTCTTTGCCTCTGCCAAAACACCTGTTAGGTACTTTTGCTGAACAGCAACGATGTCTGCAATTTTTGGCTTTAATTCATTAAACTCATGACGATCTCCCTGGGCTACAGGCCCTGAAATAATTAAAGGCGTTCTTGCATCATCAATTAAGACACTATCTACCTCATCAACAATTGCGTAATGGTGTGGTCTTTGAACTAGGTCTTGTGGTTTATGAGCCATATTATCACGCAGGTAATCAAAACCAAACTCATTGTTGGTACCATAGGTAATATCACTGTCATAAGCCTTTCTTCTTGATTCACTATTTGGCTGATGGTTATCAACACAGTCTATAGTCATTCCATGAAACTGAAATATAGGCGCCATCCAAGCGCTATCACGTTTTGCTAAATAATCATTTACAGTAACCACATGAACCCCATTTTGAGCCAAGGCATTTAAGTACACTGGCAGGGTTGCTACCAAGGTTTTACCTTCTCCTGTTTGCATTTCTGCTACTTTACCTTGATGCAGGGCAACACCCCCAATAAGCTGAACATCGTAGTGGACCATGTCCCAGGTTATTTGTTTTCCTGCTGCATCCCAAGAGTTTTTCCAAATGGCATGATCACCATCTAAAGATACATAGTCTTTTTCTCCAGATAGTTCACGGTCATAGGCTGTAGCAGTTACACGGAGGGTTTCATTGTTTTTGAAACGTTTTGCCGTTTCTTTCATAACAGCAAATGCCTCTCCTAAAATTTTATTTAGAGATGCTTTTTCAATTTCATAACGGTCATCTTTTAAGCCGTCAATTTTGTTGTAAATATCTTCTTTTTTGTCAATATCTTCCTCCTTATCTGCAGCTACAATTAAGGCATCTATTTCATCTTGTATTTCTTTTTGGTCTGCCTTGATAATGTTTCTAAAGACATCACTTTTTGCGCGCAACTCATCAATACTTAATTTCTCTAGCGCAGCTTCATGAGATTTTACCTGTTCTACATAGGGTTGTATGTCTCCAAGATCCTTCTTGGATTTGTCTCCCACAAATACTTTTAATACGTTATCTAAAAATCCCATGTGTCTTGTTATGTTGTATAGCGTTAAACGCTGTATTTTTTTATTAAATGGTAATATAGTATGTTATAGGGTAAATCTATAACAAAAAAAGCCCCTGTAGACAGAGACTTTTTTAGCGCATGATTTTTAGTGCGCCTATTTTATACCAACGTTTTGTAAAACGTTTATATTAATATTCGTCCTCGTTCCACAGATAGTCTTCATCTGTTGGGTAATCTGGCCAAATTTCTTCTATAGAATCATAAGAGTCTCCCTCATCTTCTATGGCTTGTAAATTTTCTACAACCTCTAGTGGTGCTCCCGTTCTAATGGCGTAGTCAATTAATTCGTCTTTAGTTGCCGGCCAAGGCGCATCACTTAAATAGGATGCCAATTCTAATGTCCAGTACATTGATTAATGTTTTAATTTTGTGCAAAAATAATTTTTTAGTCGAAATAGACAACTAAAAAACAACTTATTTAAGCTTTATTTATAAGAACGTTTACAATTATCTGTTTATCAAGTAATTGATGGTACTATTTTTAAGTGAAAACTATTGTTTATATTTTCTCAGGAATCCACTTAACTTCTTCTGCTTTTAAATCATAGGACAACTTCCGTGCCACTACAAAAAGATAGTCAGATAGTCTGTTGAGGTATTTTAATACCCTAGGATCTATACCTTGTTGCTCGTTTAAAAGAGTTGTAATTCTCTCAGCTCTTCGGCACACACATCGCGCTATGTGACAATATGACACCGTGGTGTGACCTCCAGGAAGTACAAAGTGTGTCATCTCAGGTAGCGACTCATTCATTATATCCATCTGTGTTTCTAGCCTAGTAATGTCTTGCTCAGAAATTTTTGGAATATTTAATCTTTCTTTTCCATTTTTTAATGTTTCTTTTTCTGGCGGTGTTGCCAAAATCGCACCCACAGTAAATAGCTTATTTTGAATAGTTATTAATTCCTCTTTGGTGTGAAGGTCTATATCTTGATCTCTTATAAGACCTATGTGTGAGTTTAATTCATCCACGGTGCCGTAACTCTCTATACGAATATGGTGTTTGGCAACCCGTGTACCTCCAAAGAGAGCAGTGGTCCCTGTATCTCCAGTTTTTGTATATATTTTCATAGCTTACCGTTTTTCTAAATCTGTCTTTTTACGCTGGACATAGCGCTGTTTAAATGTTTTGTTTCTACGACTTTTTAAACTTGTTTGGTTTTTTTTATTCCAAAAATATAGAACAACTACTAAAATAAGACCGCCAAAAACGAGTATAAATGGGTTGCTAAGTGCTTGTGGTTCCATAGCGTGAAAATACGAGGATTTTTTGTGAGAAACAATGAATATTAAAAATTCAATACATCCAAGTGTATTAACGTGTCTCAGGTCTAAATTTAAAACACATTTACCTCTGGCTCTATGGTAATGCCAAAGTCTTTCGCCACTTTTTGCTGAATTTTAACAGCCAGTTCCCAAATTTGTGCTCCAGTGGCATTTCCGTAGTTCACTAAAACAAGGGCTTGGTTTTTATGAACACCAGCATCTCCATAACGTTTTGCTTTAAATCCTGCTTGTTCTATAAGCCAGCCAGCGGGTATTTTAAATTCAGCATTTGCTAGGGCATAAAAAGGAGCCTCTGGAAATTGTGAATGAAAAGCCTCGAAAGTGTTGTTGTCAACCACTGGGTTTTTAAAAAAGCTACCACTGTTGCCTAGCTTTTTTGGATCGGGTAATTTAGACTGTCTTATCGCTATTACTGCATCACTAACCTGTTTAATGGTGGGGTTTGTAATATTATTCATAGACAAATGCTCATTAATAGCACCATACTGAGTTTGTATTTTGTGGTTATTTTTGGTGAGCTTAAATGTTACCCGAGTAATCACATACTTTCCTTTATGCGTGGTTTTAAAAATAGAATTTCGGTATCCAAAATTACACTGTTGATGGGTGAAAGAAACTTCTTTGGAAGTGGCAATTTCAATTGCATCACATTTCAAAAAAACATCTTTTAACTCCACGCCATAGGCGCCGATATTTTGAATAGGAGCAGTGCCTACGTTTCCAGGTATGAGAGACATGTTTTCTAACCCGCCGTAGTTGTTTTCTATGCAATGGAGTACAAAATCATGCCAGTTTTCTCCAGCCATGCAGGAAAGCTCTATAGAATTTTGATTTTGTTTTTCTATAGAAATCCCCTTTAGGTTTACGTGTATTACCAGCGCGTCAATAGGGCCTGTAAGTAGCATGTTGCTTCCGCCGCCGAGTAAGAATTTTTTTAAATACTTAGGTAAAGCCAGGGCTTCTTGCAACTCCTCTATAGTATGTACAGAAACAAAATATCGCGCCTCACACTCTATACCAAAGGTATTGTAAGGTTTTAAAGATATATTTTGTTGTATGTTCATTACTCTTTATAGACTACTAGTGCTTGTTTTAATATGTGTACTGCTTTGATTAGGCTTTCTTTGTTGAGTACGTATGCAATACGTATTTGATTTTGGCCAACCCCTGGTGTGGAGTAAAAACCTGCAGCAGGAGCCACCATAATAGTCTCTCCATCAACATCAAACTCTTCAAGAAGCCACTGTGCAAAGGCATCACTATTTTTTATAGGTAACTGTACAATACAGTAAAAAGCACCTTTAGGGTATCCAACTTTAACTCCAGGGATTTCCTCTAGTTTTTCAATTAAAACATCTCTACGTTCCTTGTACTGATCGATGACCTGGTCAAAATAAGATTGTGGCGTATCTAAGGCAGCCTCACTGGCTATTTGCGCAAATGTTGGTGGGCTTAGCCTTGCCTGGGCAAATTTTAAAGCAGTATTTAGTACCATTTTGTTTTTACTCACCAAGCAGCCAATACGGGCTCCGCACATAGAATAACGTTTTGATACAGAATCTATAATTATTGCATAGTCTTCCATACCTGGTTCTTCAAGGATAGAATAATGCCTAACATTATCATAGGTGAATTCTCTATATACCTCATCTGCCACTAAAAACAAATCATGTTTTTTTACAATTGCTGCTAGGGTTTGTATTTCTTGTTTAGAGTATAGGTAGCCAGTTGGGTTTCCTGGGTTGCAGATAAGAATGGCCTTTGTTTTTGGGGTAATAAGTTTTTCAAATTCTGAAATATCAGGCAAGGCAAAGTTGTCCTCTATTTTTGAAATAACCGGTACTATTTTTACCCCAGATGCTATTGCAAAACCATTGTAATTTGCATAAAAAGGCTCTGGGATGATAATTTCATCACCAGTGTCTGCAATACTACCCATAGCAAACAATAGGGCCTCACTACCTCCAGTGGTTACAATAAGTTCATTGTGATTTACAGGAATATTTTTTCCTTGATAATACGTTGCAATTTTTGTTCTGTAGGTCTCAGACCCTTCAGATCTTGTGTATGCAAGGACATCAAGTGCGTGAGAGGCTACCGCCTCCATGGCTTGTTTTGGGCTCTTAATATCTGGTTGTCCAATATTAAGATGATATACTTTTTTATTTGCTTTGTAGGCTTTCTCTGCGAAAGGAACCAGCTTTCTTATGGGTGATTCTGGCATTAATTGCCCTTTGGTTGAAATTATTGGCATAACAGTATTATTTGAATAACAAAGTTGCAAAAAATAGTTTAAAAATATGCTATGTAAGCCTGCGGTTTGTCTATTTATTTTAAACCTAATTTTACGACAGAAAAAAGGTCGATTCACAAAAGTAAATCGACCAAATTATATATTTAAAACAGCAGTGTTACTCTTCTGTTTTTTCTAAGATGCTCTTATCTGCATTTAAAACCTCTCCTTTTATTTTTAGGGCTTTTATTGGCTCATCTGCATTAGAGTATACCGTTACTGTTTTTCTTATAGGACCTACTCTGTTTGTGTCATACTTAACTTCAATACTTCCAGAGGCTCCAGGAGCAATAGGTCCTTCTGGTTTTTTTGGAACCGTACACCCACAACTAGATTTTACATTTGTTACCACTAATTCTGCATCTCCGGTATTGGTAAATTCGAATACACGAACTCCATCACTTCCTTTTACAATCTTGCCGTAATCTACCGTTTCGTTTTTGAAACTGATTTTGGCTTGCGCACTTGAGGTGTATCCAATTAGGCTAATTAACGCTACTACTATTAACTTTTTCATATCATATGCTATTAAGGATTGCTAATTTAGGGAACTTTAGTATGCTGTGCAAGTTAAGTTATAGACATTAAACATTTCATAATACTATAGATATCCCTACTTTTACAATCTTATTTCAAAAATGATACCAAAATGACCCAAACAGGAGCCTATAATGCACAAGATGTTGAAGATAAGTGGTACCAGTACTGGATGGAGCACAACTATTTCCATAGTGAAGTAGACGATCGTGAGCCGTACACTATTGTGATACCCCCTCCAAACGTTACAGGGGTCCTCCATATGGGACATATGCTAAATAACACCATACAAGATGTCCTAATACGTCGAGCACGCTTAAAAGGCTTTAATGCCTGTTGGGTGCCTGGCACCGATCATGCAAGTATTGCAACAGAAGCCAAAGTTGTTGCGCGCCTTAAAGAACAAGGAATCCAGAAAGCAGATTTAACAAGAGAAGAATTTTTAAAACACGCCTGGGATTGGACCGATGAGTATGGTGGTGTTATTTTAGATCAACTAAAAAAACTTGGTGCCTCTTGTGATTGGGAGCGAACAAAATTTACCCTTGATCCTGGCATGTCTACTCAGGTTATAAAAAGTTTTGTTGACTTGTACAACAAAGGCCTTATTTATAGAGGTTATAGAATGGTAAATTGGGATCCAGAGGCAAAAACAACCTTGAGTGATGAAGAGGTTAATTTTGTAGAGCAACAAGGTGATTTGTTTTACATTAGCTACAAAATACAAGACAGCGACAAGACCCTAACCATTGCTACCACGCGTCCAGAAACTATTTTTGGTGATACCGCCATTTGTATAAACCCCGATGATGACCGTTTTGCTCATTTAAAAGGAAAAAAAGCCATAGTGCCTATTTGCAATAGAGTAATTCCAATAATAGAAGATTCATACGTAGACATCGAGTTTGGTACTGGTTGTCTGAAGGTAACTCCAGCACATGATGAAAATGACAAAATGCTGGGAGATACCCACAAATTGGAAGTTATAGATATTTTTAATGACGATGCGTCGCTCAATAGTTTTGGATTGCACTACCAAGGAAAAGATCGTTTTGTGGTTCGTAAAGAAATTGCAATTGAGCTAAAAGAGTTGGGCGCTTTGATTAAAACAGAGCAGCACCTCAACAAAGTAGGAACCAGTGAGCGCACCAAAGCCGTTATAGAACCGCGCCTTAGTGACCAGTGGTTTTTAAAAATGGAAGATTTAGTAAAGCCTGCCATAAAAGCTGTTTTGGAGCAAGATGATGTCGTTTTACATCCAAAGAAATTTGAGAATACCTACCGTCATTGGATGACCAATATTAGAGATTGGAATATTTCTCGCCAACTTTGGTGGGGGCAACAAATTCCAGCCTATTTCTATGGAGATGGGAAAGAAGATTTTGTAGTAGCTGAAACTATAGAAGAAGCTTTAATGTTGGCCAAAGAAAAAACCAGCAATGCGTCTTTAAAAATTACAGACCTGCACCAAGACGCCGATGCTTTAGATACCTGGTTTTCATCTTGGCTTTGGCCTATGAGCGTATTTGATGGATTAAGTAATCCAGATAATAAAGAGTTTAACTATTACTACCCAACCAATGATTTGGTCACTGGACCAGATATTTTATTTTTCTGGGTAGCAAGAATGATCATAGCCGGCTATGAGTATACCGGTAAAAAACCTTTCAAAAATGTATACCTAACAGGACTTGTTCGTGATAAGCAGCGTCGTAAAATGAGTAAATCTTTAGGGAATTCTCCAGATGCTTTACAGCTTATACAAACCTACAGTGCAGATGGGGTGAGAGTTGGGCTTCTTTTAAGTGCTGCTGCAGGAAATGATTTGATGTTTGATGAAGGGCTTTGCCAGCAAGGAAAAGGTTTTTCAAATAAAATTTGGAATGCATTTAAGCTAACCCAATCTTGGGATATAGACGCTACTATTTCACAACCAGAATCCTCCAAAATCGCCATTAATTGGTATCAATCTCGTTTACAGCAAACACTTGTTGAGATTGAGGATCATTACAGCAAATACAGAATTAGTGATGCTTTGATGGCAAGTTATAAGTTGGTGTGGGATGATTTTTGTGGCTGGCTTCTGGAAATTATAAAGCCCGCATACCAGGCTCCAATTGATAAACAAACCTATGATAGTGTGGTTGCTATTTTTGAAGACAACCTAAGGATATTACATCCTTTTATGCCGTTTTTGACAGAAGAACTATGGCATGCCATAGCAAAAAGAACACCTCAAGAAGCGTTGATTGTTAATCATTGGCCCAAAACAACAACAATAGACACAGCCTTATTGTCTGATTTTGAGTTTGCATCTGAGGTTATTTCTGGAATTAGAACCATCAGAAAAGAAAAAAACATTGCTTTTAAAGATGCTATTTCGCTTTCAGTAATTAATACAGAGAAGGTACATAATCAGTTCGATGTTGTTATAAAAAAACTAGGAAATATTAGTGAGATGACTCCTGTTTCAAGTGGGGTAGAGGGTGCCTTAACCTTTAGGGTGAAGTCTAACGAATATTTTATACCCATTGAGGGAACTATTGATGTAGCGCAGGAAATACTAAAATTAAAAGAAGAATTAAAATACACTCAAGGGTTTCTAAAAAGCGTACAAGGTAAGTTGAAAAACCAAAAATTTGTAAGCGGTGCTCCACAACAAGTGGTAGATAACGAGCGCAAAAAAGAAGCAGATGCAATTGCAAAGATTGAAACTATCGAAACCTCAATAAAAAGTCTTAGTTAAAAAATGTTTTTTGTTAGAGATTACTTTCTATACAAAAAATAATGCGTTGAGGTTTCTATATACTCCAGTTTAGCCTGGTCCTGGCTAAGATGCTGGGCTTGAAAGAGTGCATTTGTTTTAAAAGCCGAAATTAGTTTTTTCTTGCTATTGCTTGGTTTGTGCCAAGAGTTTGTAGCGCGTTTGTAATACGCATACAGCTTTAATAATGTATCTGCAGGAAAAGGCTCCTTGTGCCCATTTACGCTTTCAACAGCTTTTTTAAATGCTATGTCTATTTCCTGTGATGTCATTACAATAGTTTACTTTGCTTAAATAGATGCTAAAATGGAGGTTCCTCCTTTTACAACATCGTTGAGTTTTACATTAAGTTTTGTGCCTACAGGTAAAAATACATCTACACGAGATCCAAACTTAATAAAGCCGCTGTCGCTTCCTTGCGTTACTTGTTGTCCCTTTTCTGCGTAATTTACAATACGTCTAGCCAGTGCGCCTGCGATTTGACGGTGAAGTACATTTCCGAATTTTTTGGAGCTTACCACAACGGTTGTGCGCTCATTTTCTTCACTAGATTTTGGATGCCAAGCTACCAAAAATTTTCCGGGATGGTATTTGCTAAAAACCACCTCTCCAGCAACAGGATACCGCGTAACGTGCACGTTTATGGGAGACATAAACACAGATACCTGTAGTCTTTTTTCATTGAAAAACTCTTTTTCAAACACCTCTTCAATAACCACAACTTTTCCATCTACAGGAGATACTACATGATCTTCGCTTATGTTAAGGTTTCTTTTTGGGTTTCTAAAAAACTGCAATACTAGCACTAGCATTACAATAGCCAGGAGCATAAAGGCGCTTCTTAGATAATCGTTTATAATGAAATAATCTGCAGCCAAGCTCATTGCAATAGCTAGCACTAACGTAATTAAAATAATTTTGTATCCTTCTTTATGAAACATAAGTTATAAGTTGTAAAAATGCATAAATAAATGGGCTGGCATAAATAGCGCTATCCAGCCTGTCATATAATCCTCCATGTCCAGGCATTACGTTTCCACTATCTTTTACTCCAGCTTGGCGTTTGTAGTTGGATTGTACTAAATCTCCAATGCTTCCACACACTGAAATAATGATCGCAAGAGAAATCCAAATAGGTAACGTGTATATATCTAAAACTTTAAATATAATGAAACTTGATATAACAGCTCCTAGGAGTCCTCCAAAGAACCCTTCTATTGTTTTTTTTGGAGAAACTCTCTCCAGTAGTTTGTTTTTACCCAGTGATTTACCAATGATATACGCAAAGGTGTCGTTGCACCAAATTAACACAAAAACCCCAACAATAATCTCTGGCTTAAATACCCCTTTAGAAAATGGAATGAGTGTTAAAAAAACAAAGCCACTTATGATGTAAAGCATTGTAGGGATGTATTTTTGCTTTTTAAGTAAAAGGTTATTTTTGGTTGATTGAACATCTTTGGCCAATAGTATACTCACTAGTAAAGAGCTGCCTAGGTAAGTATATAGAATACTATTTCCCGGGTGATAGTAGCTTATCAGTAAAAGCGAAATTGGAAGCAGAAGATAAGGGGTGAAATGTTTTAAGTGTATGAGTTTTTTAAATTCCTTAAGGGTTTGAAGCCCAAGAATGAGAAAAAGCATCATAAATAGCTCACGAGAGGCGTACATGGAAAAAACTACGACAAGGACATACAAAATCCCCGATATACTTCGTACAACAATTTCTCTCATAGTATATATCTTCTATAGGTCTTCTAGAAGCAGCAAATATAAGTTTTTTGTACTACTTCCATAACTCATAAAATCCTTTTCTTTTTCTGTCTCAAAATCTTGAATTGCAGTGATATTGCTAGGAATAAATTTCCCGCCACTATTTTTGATAATACGTAACCCTTCACTGATGTTTTCTACAAACTGGCTCGTGGTGGCAAATATGACAATATTGGCAGGTAACTCATCTAATTTTTTCTCCTTAATTTGGTTTGAAGAAAGTAAAATGGAGCCATTTTTTGATATCAAAGACTCACAAGTAGTCAAGAAAAAGGTAGCAGTAGTTTTTTTGGTGAAATTTAAATTATACCCGTCAAACTTTTTAGAAAGCATTTCATTGATACAGAACACCTCTTTTTCATACCAGTCATTCTCTAGTAAGATGTTATCAAACGCTTCGTTAATTTCTTGAGCATCTGTACAGTATAAGAATTTACCTCCGTTTTTCCTGAAGTTATTGGTAAACCTTTCATCTATGGCAAGACTATCTTCTGGATAATATTTGCCACAATCATCATCATCACCTTTTTGTTTAGGTGTTTTTTTTAGATTGAGATTTCCTTTTAAAAGTCTTTTAAAGAGACTCATATGCAGGGTTTATAGGTGTTTAGATTCTAGTTATATCAAAGATAGTAAAAATCTCGTCATAGAAAACCCACAATACTAATCTTTACTAAAATGGTTGTAAAGGGAACCTTTAGCTAGTAGCAACATCATTTTCTTGTTCAGCCTGTGGAGCTTCTGGAGCTTGTTTGTTCTCCTTAGGATCTTCTACTATTTCGCTAATAGATTTTTCGAAAGGTCTTTTCCCAAAGATAACTTCTAGATTGTCTTTAAAAATAACCTCTTTGGCTAGCAGCACATTTGCTAGTTCTGTAAGTTTTTCTTTGTTAGCCTCTAATAGTTCAATAGCACGGTTGTATTGCGTCTCGATAAGATTTGATATTTCCTTGTCAATTAACTCCGCAGTTTTTTCACTGTATGGTTTGCTGAAATTGTATTCAGACTGCCCACTTGAATCATAATAGGTAAGGTTACCAACCTTATCATTAAGACCGTATACAGTTACCATTGCACGGGCTTGTTTGGTTACTTTTTCTAGATCACTAAGGGCTCCAGTAGATATTTTATTGAATATTACTTTCTCTGCCGCTCTTCCTCCAAGTGTTGCACACATTTCGTCAAGCATTTGCTCAGGCCTTACAATAAGACGCTCCTCTGGCAAATACCATGCGGCTCCTAAAGACTGCCCTCTTGGTACAATGGTAACTTTGACTAGTGGCGCTGCATGCTCTAACATCCAACTCACCGTTGCATGTCCTGCTTCGTGGTATGCAATTGCTTCTTTTTCTGCTGGTGTAATAATTTTGTTCTTTTTCTCAAGACCTCCAACAATTCTATCTACAGCATCTAAGAAATCTTGTTTTCCTACTGCTTTTTTCTCGCCTCTTGCAGCTATAAGAGCAGCTTCATTACAAACATTGGCAATATCTGCTCCAGAGAATCCTGGTGTTTGCTTAGAAAGAAAATCTGTATCTAGGCCTTCTTCCTTTTTTAAAGGGCGCAAGTGTACTTCAAAGATTTCTTTACGCTCTCTTACATCTGGAAGGTCTACATAAATTTGTCTATCAAAACGCCCTGCACGCATTAAGGCCTTATCCAGCACATCTGCACGATTGGTAGCGGCAATTACAATTACATTAGAATCTGTGCCAAAACCATCCATCTCTGTTAGGAGTTGGTTTAAGGTGTTTTCACGTTCATCATTAGAGCCTGAGAAATTAGATTTTCCACGAGCACGGCCTATGGCATCTATTTCATCTATAAAAATAATAGAGGGAGATTTTTCTTTGGCTTGTTTAAATAAATCACGTACTCTAGATGCACCTACACCCACAAACATTTCAACAAAATCTGAACCAGATAAAGAGAAAAAAGGTACTTTGGCCTCACCAGCTACTGCACGAGCCAATAATGTTTTCCCTGTACCTGGAGGTCCTACCAAAAGGGCTCCTTTAGGAATTTTACCTCCAAGGGCTGTGTATTTTTCTGGGAATTTCAGAAAATCTACAATTTCTTGTACCTCTTCTTTTGCCCCTTCTAGGCCTGCAACATCTTTAAAGGATGTTTTTACATCTATTTTTTCATCAAATAATTTAGCTTTAGATTTTCCGATGTTGAAAATTTGACCTCCAGCACCACCTCCAGCGCCACCGCCAGACATACGTCTCATAATAAAAATCCAAATACCAATGATTACTATAAAGGGAAGTAATCCAACAATAACTTCTCCCCAAAGATTGGTCTCTGTGTTCCAGATAATTTGGGTGTCCAAATTATTTTCTCTTTTTATAATTTGAAAATTATTTTCAAAATTTTGAAGATCACCAAACTCAAACTCATAGGTAGGGTCATTGGCTCCAGGTGTTAAGAGTCCTTTTGGTTTGTTTTTAGTGTGTACTCCTTGAGATCTTGCCTCTTGAGTAAGATATACTTTGGCTACTTTTTTGTTTACAATCTCAACTTTTTGAACATCTCCCTGTCTCAAATAATTTTCAAACTCTGCTTGGCTTGTTTTTTTTGTTTGAGAAAAGTTGCTGCCACCAGAGAGTTGCAGTGCTAAGAAAATAACAAAAATAGAACCGTATATCCAATATGGGCTAAATTTTGGTTTTTTTAGATCAGGTTTTTTGTTTTTGTTGTCCTTGGAATCTTTTGTATCGTTTGCCATGTGGCTTTACTGTTTTTTAATGAGAAGTTTCGATTTTGACAGACTTTGCATCACCCCATAGGCCTTCAATGTCATAAAAATCTCTAATGTGTTTTTGAAAAACGTGAACCACAACGTGAACATAGTCCATAAGAATCCATTCAGAGTTCTCACTTCCTTCTATATGCCAAGCTTTTTCTTTTAAAGCTTTACTCACTATTTTTTGTACAGAACTTACAATAGCATTTACCTGAGTGTTAGAAGTACCATTACAAATAATAAAATAATCTGTAACTGTATTTTCGATTTCTCTAAGGTCAAGAATTTCAATATCTTGTCCTTTAACTTCTTCAATTCCTCTAATAATATGTGTAATAAGGAGGTCTGTATTTTTTTCTTTTTTGGTCATTCAAACGTTTTGTTTATGCAAAGTTATTACTTTTTGTTTGTTATAAGTGTTTTGCATCTATAATAAAATCTTAAATTGTCACTCGTGAATATAATCAAACTTAGTGCCACACCATCTACCAATACGTACTTAAAAGACTTGGCTAAGACTTGTTTTTTAAAAGATTATACAGTGGTAGTAACTTCCAAACAAACAAAAGGAAGAGGTCAAGTAGATGCCCAGTGGCATTCTCAGCCCAACAATAGCCTTACCCTAAGTGTTTTTAAGCGTTTTGAGGGTCTTCAAATCTCACAACAATGGTATGTTTCAATGGCTGTCTCACTAGCTGTTTTTTACACCCTAAAGCATTTAAAAATACCTGAAATAAGTATAAAGTGGCCTAACGACATTATGTCACGAAGTAAGAAATGTTGCGGAATATTAATTGAAAACACGACCAAGGGAACACATTTAGACTCCGCTATAATTGGTATTGGAATTAATGTAAATGAAAATCAATTTAAAGACCTTCCATTGGCAAGTTCATTGAGACTGGCTAGCGGAAACTCTTTTGATATCTCTTTGGTCCTGGAGGTATTGTTGCTACAATTAAAAATACAATTAACTCGTGTAGAGAATCAAGATTTTGAAGCAATTTTCAACTCCTATAATCAAAACTTGTTTAGACTGGACACAGTAGCTGTTTTTTCTACAAATACCAAGGTTCCTTTTAATGCCATACTAAGAGGTGTCACAAAATCTGGCCTACTAGTTATAGAGAATGAGGCCTCACAGAGAGATACCTACAATCTAAAAGAAATAAAATATCACTTTTAAATTGTTTCTAAATTTGAAGCGAGTGTTTCTATAAACTTACTTACCGGAGCTTTTACCATCATTGCCATCATAGGATTAAAGTCTCCCTGAAACTGTAATTCAATCAATGAGGAGTTGTCGTCTTTGGCTTCTATGTTTCCGATAAGAGTAAAAGGAATTTTATCACTAATTGCACCCAGGGTTACTTTGCTTGGGTTTATGATTTCTTTTACCTCCAAAGCAATTTCTGGCATACCCATTATAGCAAAAATAAAAGCATCTTCTCGAATTACTTCAAACTTGCTAATATTCTCTGGCATTAGTTGCTCAAAGTTTTTCACATCACTCAAGTGAGCGCAAAGAGCTGAGGCAGATTTTTGTACAATTACTTTTTTGCTATTTAGTTCCATGAGACTTTATTATTTGTGCTTTGCAAGATAAAATTAATTTTTAAAATATTATTTTAAGTTGCCTACAATAGTTAAAAAAATGAAGATCATTTTGAGATAATCACTTTGTTTTTTATTATTAATTGTTTAAAAATTTTATAAAATTGTTAATGTTAAGTTAATAAATATGTTAAAATATTGGTTTTTTATTAAAACAATTGTGCTACTTTGCTGATAATAACAACTTTACTAATTTATTAATCTATTAATTAACCACTATGGAAAAAATTTTAACTCAGCTTTTTGATCTACCAAAAATGATCAACAGCAAACTCCCAATGAATAATTTTAATTCAATGGTAGAAGATTCAGAACACAATGTTGCAAACTGGACAGGAAAATTCTACACAGTATCTGCACTTGTTATTTTAATTACTTCTCTAATGTATGTTCTATCTCCAATCTGGAATGGCGACATGGGTGAAGGTTCAGCTATTGTAGGTAATGTACTTTCTATGCTTATCTGGGTATATGCGGCATTCCCTATTGCACAGGTAGTAAGATCTACCGGAGATAGCCTGGCTAGCTCCAAAAGTTCTATTGTAGATTTTGTTTTTAGAGACTTGGCAGTAGCTAACATTAAGCTACTAGGCCATGTTGGCGCATTAGTTGCCCTGTTTGGAGCTATTTGCATGACACTTACATGGGCCACTTCACTAGATATTTCTGGAGGTGTTATGACAGGCTGGACAGATAATATTTCATATGCATATGCCCTTCCAATGGCTGCAGTTGCTTCACTCACTGAGCTTTTAAACCTTGGGTTTGTTGGTGGTGTTTTGGCAGATTGGTCTGCTTGGGACCCTACATTAACTGCTGGTGACCCTTGGAGTCTTAGCGGATTGTATGCTGTATTATGGGGGTACGTTGGTGTAGTGGCAATTTTAGCCAAGCTATACGTTACTTTAGCAATATATTATTTCTTCTACGGAATAATAAGCAGCTTAGTTACCTTTATAAAAAGCCCTTATTTGCCTTTTAAAACAAGCTAAGTGTGTAACCAGTTTATTTAAAAAAGGCGTGATTTATAAAATCACGCCTTTTTTTATTTACCAGTCCAAGTGGCTGGATTTTCTCTCCATGTGCTGAGTTGTTTACTCTCTGAAGATGAAATGAAATTTGATTTTTCAGCATTTAATAATAGATGCTCATAGTTGCTAAGTGTGTTAAGAGTTACATTGGCTTTACGGAAATTTTCATCTGCTAGGTCAAAACCGTATGAGAAAATAGCAAGCATTCCCTTGACGTTTAAATTAGCTTCTCTTAGCGCCTCTACAGCTACTAAGCTACTTTTTCCTGTAGAAATTAAATCTTCTACCACCACTACGGTTTGATTTTCTTGCACCATTCCTTCAATTTTGTTTTGTCTTCCATGCTTTTTTGCCTCTGGACGAACATAGCAAAAAGGTAAGTTGAGGTAGTCTGCGACCAACATACCAATGCCTATGGCTCCTGTAGCAACACCAGCAATAACATCTGGCTTTCCGTATAGGGTCTCTATTTGAGAGGCAATGTGTTCTCTTATGTAATTTCTTATAACAGGGTAGGACAGTGTTATGCGGTTATCACAGTAGATTGGTGAGCTCCATCCGGAGGCCCAGGTAAAAGGCTCTTGTGGTTGTAGTTTTATTGCATTAATTTGCAGTAATAATTCGGCTGTCTTTTGGGCGGTCTCCTTATTTAATATCATAACTGCAAATGTATAAAGTTTTTGTCAATGACCTGCCTATTATATTGTCTACCAAAAAAAATATTGGGAAGCAGTATACAACCATACCATTAAAAGAGGTGAAGTTCAAAAAATTGATTCGTAAAATCAATGATGGTTCTTTGTTGTATGTTAATTTATATCATAAAAATGAGGAGAAATTAGAACAGTTTTTATTAAAAAAGCTACCTGTAGTTTTTGCAGGTGGAGGTTTGGTTTTTAATGCAAAAAAGGAAATCCTTTTTATACGCCGTAACGGAAAATGGGATTTACCCAAAGGGAAGGTTGAGAAAGATGAGTCTTATCAAGCTGCTGCTTTGAGAGAGACACAAGAAGAAACTGGAGTTCAAGATCTAGAGCTGCGAAAGTTTATTGCCAAAACATATCATGTTTTTAAACGCAATGATAAACTAAAACTCAAAGTAACATATTGGTATGAGATGTACACAAACTACAAGGGAGATTTAACCCCACAAATTGAAGAAGACATAACCAAAGCACGTTGGAAAAACTTTGCAAAATCTCAAAAAGCACTCACAGAGTCTTATGAGAATATAAAACTTCTATTCCCTAAAGAGTATCTAACCACCCACCCTAATGATAGGGTATCTTAAATGGTTTTGCTCATAGTTTGGAGAATGCTTGTGAAGCCAATCTAATTGTGCATACCAATTATTGGCAAATACAGGTTCTGATTTTTTCTTAGTCTCAAACGCTATTTTAAGTTTAGGGTTGTTCTCTAGAAGTTCTTTTGCTTTGTCTTCCCAGACATAAGGAGAGAATCCTTCTTTTTGTTGTAAAATGGTGTCAAAGAAGTTCCAATTAAAAAAGGAATCTACAGCTTCAGGCTCTAGTGTTTCTAATAAATACCGAATACCTTCTTGAGTGGTAGTAACCAGATAGTCTCCCCTTTGCAAGGTAATGTTTTCTTGTTTGGCAGTAACTTGTGTGTTGTAATGCAAGTAGTGCCCTTCATAAGGCGATTGTCTGCTTTTGTAGTCTTTTATATAGTACACTTGTGCTGCAAGTGTGGTATCTTTTTGTATTTCTGAAACCTGAATGTTATTTAACGCTAGCCTTTCTAGTACTTTCCAGTATCCTTTAGGTATACCGTAGTATGCAGGAATAGTAATTTCTTTTGAGGCTTTAAATGTGTTATAATAAAGTGTCGGTTTTACAAAGGGCTTGCTGTGATCAAATTTAAGTCTCATTTTGCCAGTTACCTCGCTAGGAATCATGTCACCTTGGTAGCCTTTAAATTGTAATGTTTGTGTTTTTGTGCTGTCTATTGTCCAGAGTATTGGATATTGGTCTGTTTTTTTAAATCGAGTTTTTGCCCTTTGGTGTATGTTTTTAATATTTTTTGCATCTGCGTCTGTGATGGCAATAAAGCTTTTCATTAACTCATAGGTTCCTTCAACGCGCAGCTTGTAGGGTTTTAGCATATGTGTTTCTACCATCATACCTAGTGTATTGTATAGGGTTGTGTATCCAGTGGAGTATCTAGGAGAGTCCATGAACTGCGTAAATCCTTTTTCTGGTTGAGAGTTAAATACATTTACATAAGGTGTGATGTCCCATTTCTTTACTTTTAAAGAGTCTTGTAAGCGTGTCATTAATATTTCATTAAGATACACTCCAGCTTCGCCCCCTAATTTATTGTGCTGGGTAAATAGATGTGTAAGGGCGTATTGGTAATCAGCCCCGTTACTTACATGGTTGTCTATAAAGAGCTCAGGGTCTAGGGCTCTAAATATTTTTGTGAAGGCTTTTGCGTTTTTTGTATCTGCTTTTATAAAATCTCTGTTTAAATCATAATTACGAGCATTTCCTCTAAAACCATATACTAGTGGGCCTTGTTGATTGGTTCTAGTAGTGCTGTTTCTTTGCAATGCGCCTCCAATATTATACACTGGAATGACTGCAACTATAGTATTTGTTGGAGCTACTATCTTTCCTTGAGCCAAATCACGTAGCAGTAGCATAGAGGCATCTATACCATCACTTTCTCCTGGGTGAATCCCATTGTTAATCAGTAAGATATTTTTATTGCGTTTTTTTGCCTGTGAGATAGAGGTGATGCTTTTGCCTGTGGGGTCAAAATATATTACAGATAGCGGATAGCCGCTATCTGTTTGGCCTTCTTGGGTAATAGAGACAGTGGGGTGTGCTTTTGCTAAATTTTTATAAAAAGAAATTACATCTTTATATTCTGGGGTTTGGGTACCCTTTGATATTTCAAAAAGAGTGATTAGGCTTGTGTTTTCTTTTTGATCATTACAACTAGTAAAAAGAATAATAGTGCAAATAAAGCAGCTATTTAGGGCTATTTTGATGTTGTGTTGTATCACTTTTCGGTTAAAATACATGATTTAGTGTTTTTCTTGAAATTATGTGTTTAATATAAATTGCTTTTCTATATTTGTGATTCAAAATTAAACTTTATTTAACCCTTAAAAACTTTTTATTATGAAAAAAATTACTTTAACACTAGCTGCTTTTGCACTAGTATTCACTGCATTTGCACAAGATGTAGTAATTGAAAGAATTACAGATAACACAACTGCCCTTATCACCACAAATGGAGATGAAGATGCAGGTGTATACTGTTCTGATTTTTTCACACTTGAAGAAGATGTTACTTTAGGTAGCTTTACGTTCCCTGGATTTTACTCTAGTGCTACAGAAATTGGAGATTTATTACTTGGAGGAGATTTCTTCATCTACGTTGATGGTGGTGGATTCCCTGATGCTGACCCAACAACAGCTGATGCCCTTGTTAACTTAACAAATGTACAATTAGGAGCTGGATTAGAATTACGTATAGTTGACGATGTTGAATCAGGTTGGATTGTAAATGTAACTGCTGCAAATGGTGGAACTCAAGTAACGTTACCAGCTGGTGACTACTGGGTAGCTTTTGCTCCTGCTGTAGTAGGAGGTTCTGCTGGTGGAGGACGTTGGAACTGGTCTGGTTCTTTTACAACAGAAATTGGAATACCACCTGCAAACGCATCTTTACTTATAGATCCAGATGATTTATTTGGAGCTGGTGCAACAGACTGGACTGAAATCTCTGGTCTTATTGGTGCAGACTTCCCATCTTTTGGATGGACTTTAACTAACGAAGAAGCTGCAGGTCTTGGTGACAACGATTTAGTAGGTGCTTCAGTATACCCTAACCCTGCTACAAACGTAATCAACGTTGATTTTTCTTCTAACGTAGAATTAAAAAGTGCTGTACTTTTTGATGTATTAGGAAAAAACACAGGTGCTACTTTAGTAAATGGTTCAATGAACATTGCTGATCTTGCTGCTGGTGTATACATCTTAAACATTGAGACTAACAACGGTTCTTTAACACAAAAAGTAATTAAGCAATAAGCTTAACAACATACTTTATAAAAGCCTCGCAAATTGCGAGGCTTTTTTTATGCCCTATATTTTGTTAGTTGAGTCAAGTACTAGCTTATTTTATTTGGAGTCTTTTAACGATACTCTATATCGTTTTGCCTGCATAGATACATCTAGCTGGCTGTATCTATATCTGTACATTGAGATAGTTTTTGCCTTGTCTTATTCACTAAAAGTAATATAGCACACAATGTATTTCTAATTGCTTAGATATGATCTTGTGTTCTTGATTTTGTACTTTAAGTGCTTTTAAAAGACTATAGATATCTAGAGAGTATACCAATAAAAATAAAAAAAACCATTAATGCTATGTAGCACTAATGGTTTTTCTGTTACTATTATAAGCTTCTTACACTAGCTATTCATAGAAATTAAGAACTCATCATTATTTCTAGTGTTTTTAATACGGTCGTTAATAAACTCCATTGCTTCAACAGGGTTCATATCTGCAAGGTATTTACGCAATACCCACATACGTTGTATTGTTTTCTCATCTAGCAGTAAATCGTCTCTACGGGTGCTAGAAGATGTTAAATCTACGGCAGGGAATATACGGCGGTTAGATATCTTTCTATCCAGTTGCAGCTCCATGTTACCAGTACCTTTAAATTCTTCAAAGATTACTTCATCCATTTTAGAGCCTGTTTCTGTTAAGGCTGTTGCAATGATACTTAGCGAACCTCCATTTTCTATGTTACGAGCAGCTCCAAAGAAACGTTTTGGTTTGTTTAATGCTGCAGCATCTACACCACCAGAGAGGATTTTACCACTAGCCGGTTGTACGGTGTTGTATGCTCTTGCCAAACGTGTAATAGAATCTAGAAGAATCACCACATCATGTCCACACTCAACCAAACGCTTTGCTTTGTCTATTACTAGATTTGCAATACGTACGTGTTCTGAGGGTTCTTTGTCAAAGGTAGAGGCAATCACCTCTCCTTGGACATTGCGTTGCATGTCTGTAACTTCTTCTGGACGTTCATCTATAAGGAGTATCATTTGATATACCTCTGGGTGATTGGCCGCAATACCATTGGCAATGTCTTTAAGTAACATTGTTTTTCCTGTCTTTGGCTGCGCTACAATCATACCACGTTGTCCTTTACCAATAGGAGAGAATAAATCTATAATACGGGTAGAAAGGGTTGGTTGTTTCTCAGAGATGTTAAATTTCTCTTGAGGAAATAAAGGTGTTAAATGCTCAAAAGCAATCCTGTCACGAACCACATTTGGATCTTGACCATTAATTTTTATGACTTTTATAAGAGGAAAATACTTTTCTCCCTCTTTTGGGGGACGTACAACTCCTAAAACAGTATCACCACTTTTTAAACCAAAGAGTCTAATTTGTGATTGTGATACGTAGATATCATCAGGAGATGACAGATAATTATAATCACTAGAGCGCAGAAAACCATATCCGTCTTGCATGATATCCAAGACTCCTTCACTTTCTATAATGCCATCAAATTCAAAATCTGGTTCTTTATATCTGTTTCTGCTGTCTTTATTACCGTTGTTACGGTTGTCTTGTTTTGGTTTGTTATCTCTTGGTGTTCTTTTGTTGTCATTTCCACCTTTTTGACGGTTGTCATTTTGTTGACGGTTGTCTGTGTTTTTATTTTTGTGTTGTGGCTTGTTCTCTTTTGATGGGTTTTCTTGAGGGCGTTTTTCTAGAGTACGTTCTTGTTTCTGTGGTTCCTTTTTCTCTGAAGGGTTTGATTTTTCTCTTGGAGTTTGTTTAGCTCTAGGGTTTGGCTTGTGTCTGGGAGGGCGAGGTGATCGTTCTTCTGTTTTTGCGGCTGCAGGTTCGCTAACAGCCTCCTTTGGTATTTCTGAAACGATAGCCTTTACAGCGTTTGGATTTGCCGCTTGGTAATCAAGTATTTGATATACCAGGTCTAATTTTTTTAAAGTACGGTACTTTGGTACTTTTAATGTGTTTGCTAATTCCTGTAATTCAGGTAATTTTTTAGCTTTTAATTCTGAAATTTCTAACATGTAGAGAGTGATAATTTGATTAAAGTGAGGGAAATCTTTAGAAAAAGATTTGTGTCTGAAAATTTATTTGAAGATAAGTAACCTAGATTGAAATGGTTACATATTATTAATGCAATAATACAACAATAAATTAAACTCTTACCTACAATTTTTAAAAAGAAACCTTATTTTTGAGCTGTAAATAAAGACTATTTTTCATGTTACAACGCATACAAACTATATATCTTGTTCTTGCCACTTTTGTGATGGCGGGTTTATATATTTGGTTTCCTGTGGTAACAAGCACAGATGGAGTTGTTCTTATTAGTAATCAAGAACCGCTGGTTTTTGGATTAATATTCACTTGTATTGCCTTAACTATTATTGCTGTTTTAACTTTTAAAAAACGACAGACACAATTTGTGTTGAATCGTTTAAATATCATATTAAACTTTGTATTACTGGGAGTTTTCGTTTATAGGTCACTAAGTGTACCTGGAGAGACTTTGGTCTCACAGAAGGGTATTGGGGTGTTACTTCCTATCATTTCTATCGTTTTTTTAGCGATGGCCAATAAAGCCATCAAAAAGGATGAAGATCTCGTAAAATCTGTAGACCGTTTACGTTAACACAAGCTTAGTATTATTAGTGCGAGACCTCAAAGTATGCCAACTTTGAGGTCTTTTTTTATCGTTTTAGTTCGATAACCTCTAGATTTTTGATGTTACTTCCATCAATCTCAAACCTAAGCATGGTTCTAACTTTATGAAAACCATGTTTGCCAATTGCTCCAGGATTCATGTGTAATAATCCCGTTTTCTTACATCGCATTACTTTTAAAATGTGAGAATGACCTGTAATAAATAAGGTAGGTGGGTTGGCATAAATACTCGCTCTAATTCTTTGATTGTATCTCCCGGGATATCCACCAATATGGGTTATGTATACTGCAACTTGTTCACACATAAAATGCAAGTCTAGCTCAAAGGTAGCTCTGGCCTTGGAGTCATCAATATTTCCATACACAGCTCGCAAAGGTTTTAAAGCGGCAATGGCATCTGTCACCTTTACATCACCAATATCTCCAGCATGCCATACCTGGTCTGCCTGTTTTACATATTTTAATATAGTGTCATCTATATGGCTATGGGTATCGCTAAGTAGCAGTATTTTGGTCACGCTTGGTAGGGTTTTAAAAGTCAAAAATACGCTTAATCATTTAAGATATTTGTATTACTAAGACAAGATGATTAACAAAATTATCAAACCACAAGGTATTTACTTTTCTCTAAAGTGTACCTTTGTAAAAAAAACCATTGTGCGGTACTTTATAGAAATAGCATACAACGGAACTAGTTATTGTGGTTGGCAAAGACAGCCCAACGCACTGAGCGTGCAGCAGGTTTTAGAAGAGGCTATGTCTGTTTTTTTAAGAACACCTATAACTGTTTTTGCTGCTGGAAGAACCGATGCGGGAGTGCATGCAAAACAACTCTTTGCGCATTTTGATTTTCCTGAACTTGAAAATATTTCTGAGACACTTTATAGAATCAATGCTCTTTTGCCGAGCGATATTTCTGTAGCTAGCATTTCTAGAGTTAAAGAAGATGCGCATGCTCGTTTTAATGCCACCGCGCGCTCTTATGAGTACCATATACAGCTTTCCAAAAACCCATTTACAACTACCCTGGCGCATCAAATCCACAAAAAACCCGACCTACTACTAATGAACAAAGCTGCTAGCATGCTTTTAGGGCGTCAAGATTTCCAGTGTTTTTCTAGGTCTAATACAGAGGTTAACACCTTTTTTTGTGATATTACAATAGCGCACTGGGAATTACAAGGGAGCACTTTGCTATTTTCTATTACCGCAGATCGCTTTTTAAGAAATATGGTGCGTGCCATAGTTGGTACGCTGCTAGACGTTGGTTTTGAAAAAACCAGCCTTGAGGAGCTTTCTAGTATTATAAATTCAAAAGATAGGAGTAATGCTGGGTCTTCTGCACCTGCCCGAGGTTTATATTTAACCAAGGTATCCTATCCTCAAGATGTATTCATAAGTTAATATCTTTACACGCTATATGGCATCAGCAAATGCATTTGATTTTAAGTTATTTAAGCGGTTATTGGAATTTACCAAGCCATACCGCTTGGTTTTTTATTTTGTTGCCTTTACAGCTCTTATTTTATCTGGACTGGCAATTTTAAGGCCTTATTTTTTAGAACGCGCCATAGATGAGTCTATAATACCTCGAGATCCTTCAGGGCTTATTTACTTTATCGTAATTATGATAGGAGTACTGGTATTGGAAGTGATATTTCAATTCTCTTTTATTTTTTATGCCAATTGGCTAGGCCAACACATCATAAAAGACTTACGTATTAGTTTGTTTGGCTTAATGATGCGTTTTAAAATGAAATATTTTGACACCAGTTCTGTGGGTAGGCTTACCACTCGTGCTGTAAATGATATAGAAACCATATCTAGCATTTTTAGTCAAGGGCTGTTTATGATCATTGCAGATTTACTAAAAATGGCTGCTATTGCAACCTTTATGTTGTATCAAAGTTGGCGATTATCACTCATTGTATTTGTTATTTTACCTCTTATACTTATAGCTACACGTATTTTTCAACGCGCAATGAAAGTAGCTTTTGAAGAGGTGCGGGCACAGGTGGCTAATTTAAATTCTTTTGTACAGGAGCGTATCACTGGAATGAAAATTGTTCAGGTTTTTGCAAGAGAGCAAACAGAGTATAAACAGTTTTTTGCTATTAATGAAAAACACAAAAAAGCCTGGATTAAAACCGTGTGGTATAACTCCATATTTTTTCCTATTGCAGAGATGGCCTCTTCTGTTGCCATTGGTTTGCTGGTTTGGTTTGGGGGTTTAAATGCTGCTGCAAACGGTGTGATTACTCTAGGTTTGGTTGTTGCATTTATAGAGCTGGCTCAAATGCTATTTAGGCCACTGCGTCAAATAGCAGATAAGTTTAACACACTTCAAATGGGTATGGTTGCTGCAAAGCGTGTTTTTGAAATATTAGACACGAAATCACACATCGCCAACCAGGGTACCCAGTTGCTTACAAATACCAAAGGTGCTATCGTTTTTAAAAATGTTTGTTTCTCTTATGTGGAAGGGGAGCAGGTAATAAACGATATTTCTTTTACCGTACAACCTGGAGAAACCATTGCAATTGTGGGGGCAACCGGTGCTGGTAAATCTACCATCATAAACCTGCTTAATCGTTTCTATGAAATTAACAGCGGTACTATTTTAATAGATGGAGTGTCAATTAAGGACTATACATTGGATTCTCTTAGAGAACAGATAGGGGTTGTATTACAAGATGTTTTTCTTTTTGCAGATACCATACACAACAATATTAGTTTAAATAATGAGGCTATTACTTCACAAGAAATACAACAGGCAGCAACTCAAATTGGAGTATCTAAGTTTATAGACTCCTTGCCAGGGAAATTTCAGTATAATGTGAAAGAGCGCGGAGTAATGCTATCCTCTGGCCAGCGGCAACTCATTGCTTTTTTACGAGCATATGTAAGTAATCCTGGTATTTTGATTTTAGATGAGGCAACCTCTTCTGTGGATTCATACTCTGAACAGATGATACAAACAGCCACAGATACCATAACCAAAGACAGAACTTCTATTGTCATTGCCCATAGATTGGCTACAATTAAAAAAGCGGATAAGATATTGGTAATGGACGCTGGTAAAATTGTAGAATCTGGAACTCATAAAGAGCTGTTAGATCTTGATGGTTACTACCGTACCCTCTATAAAGTCCAGTTTGCCGCAGAGAAAAACCGGGAAGATTAACTTAAGTCTTTATGGATTATTTCTGTGAGCTGCTCTAGAGTTTCATAGAGCACGAAATCACCATCTTTAAGATAAGAAATCTGTCCATTCTCTTCGCTCACTACAAGACAAACAGCATCACTTTTTTCACTCACGCCAACAGCTGCTCTATGACGTAGGCCAAAACGCAGTGGTATTTTTTTATCATCAGAGACAGGCAGTATCACACGTGTTGCGGTGATGGTATTACCTTCTATAAGCATAGCGCCGTCATGTAATGGACTGTTTTTGTAAAAGATACTCTCCAAAATGGGCTGGTTTACTGCCACACTCATGGCATCTCCACTAGATTTTACAAACTCTAAACTATTGTTTCTTTTTATAACAATAAGGGCTCCGGTTTTACTTTGGCTCATATTCCTGCAAGCAGCAATAACGGGTTCTATGTCTGTGGTTGCAATGGTATCTGTAGAAATGGATTTAAATTGTCTAAAAATACGATTGGCCTTAAAATTGGTAGAACCAATCATTAACAAAAACTTTCTTATTTCTTGCTGGAATACAACAATTAAAGCAAACATACCGACACCCAAAAATCCTCCAAGAATTTTACTCAGTAGTTCCATTTCTAATAAATCTGTAAGCCACCATATACCATAGATAATCACAATACCAATAAATATATTTATGGCAACGGTACCTTTTACTAGCCTATATAAGTAATATAGCAGAGCGGCCACAAGTACAATGTCTATGGCGTCAATGATTCTAAAGTCTGTTAATTCGAAAAAATCCAAATAATTTTGTTTTAAAGGTCTGTAAATGTAGGATTAAATTTTTAGTTACTCATAGATGTGTTAAGTTGCTTAAATAGCGTGATACACTCTTTGGCTGGTTTTACATCATGAACTCTTAGTATGTGCGCCCCTTTTTGCAAGGCTACCATATGGAGTGCCGTAGTTCCATTAAGGGCCTGTTTGGCTGAAATATCTAGTGTTTTGTACACCATTGATTTTCTTGAAACACCCGCTAGTATTGGAAGGTCTAAGGTTTCAAAAAGCTCTAAATGGTTAAGTAGCTCAAAGTTTTGATCTGTGTTTTTTGCAAATCCAAATCCTGGATCTACAATAATGTCGTTTATATTATGTGCTCTAGCTGCTGCGATTCTTTCAGAAAAATAAAAGAGTACTTCTTTTGTAATGTTTTGATACTCTGTAAGGGATTTCATGGTTTGAGCAGTACCACGCATGTGCATCATTATATAAGGAATTTGAAGAGCTCCGATGGTTTCTAACATCTTGGAGTCTAATTTCCCGGCGCTAATATCATTCACCATACAAGCTCCTGCTTTTACAGCCTGTTTTGCAACCTCACTCCTAAAGGTGTCAATGCTAATGAGTGCCTCTGGAAATTGTTTTATAATGGCTTCTATGGCTGGAACCACACGATTTATTTCTTGCTGTTGTGAAATATCTGTAGCCCCAGGTCTTGAGCTGTAACCTCCCACATCAAGGAAAGTTGCTCCCTGCTGAATCATTTTTGAGGCCTGTTTAATAATTTGACTTTCTGTGGTAGTGGCCCCACCGTCATAAAAGCTATCTGGAGTTATATTAATTATACCCATCACCCTTGGCTCAGCCAAGTCAATTAATGTACCTTTACAGTTGATTGTTTGCAATTTTTTATTTTGATTTATTTACCCGAAATTTACGCAAAATCTTACACATAATATGGCAGATACTTCCAAAGAATATAATGAGGTTATAGATACCTGTAGATCGCTCTTTCAAAAAAAAATGAAAGACTACGGTAGCGCTTGGCGAATTTTAAGACTACCCTCATTGACAGATCAAATTTTTATAAAAGCCCAACGCATTCGTGGTTTACAACAAAATAAAGAACAACGAGTAGACGAGGGGCAAGTAAGCGAGTTTATAGGAATTATAAACTACTGCATTATGGCGCTTGTACAACTTGAAAAAGGAGTGGTAGAACAACCAGATATTGTATTAGAAGAAGCCTTAGAGCTGTACGATCAAAAAATAGCTGCTACCAAACAACTCATGATGGATAAAAACCATGATTACGGTGAGGCCTGGAGAGACATGCGGGTTACAAGCCTAACAGATTTAATTATTCAAAAATTATTAAGGGTCAAACAAATCGAAGACAATCAAGGAAAAACACTAGTAAGCGAAGGCATAGACGCCAACTATCAAGACATGATTAATTATGCTGTTTTTGCTATGATTCATCTAGAGAGCTAAGACTACCTTTTGCCAGCTTGGCCCGCTTTTAAAAAGAAATAGTATCGAAATTGTAAGTATATGAAAGTATTAGTAGGAGTTTCAAGAATATTTGTAGGGGTTTTATTTATTATAAGTGGTTTAATTAAATTAAACGACCCTGTTGGTTTTTCTTTTAAACTTGGAGATTATTTTGCTCCAGAGGTGTTAAACCTTCCTTTTTTAGAACCATATGCACTAGTTATTGCAGTTTTGGTTGTTATCCTTGAGGTTCTGTTGGGTGTGATGCTCATTGTTGGATATGCCAAAAAATTCACGTTATGGAGTTTACTACTCATGATTGTATTTTTTACTTTTCTAACTTTTTACTCTGCATATTTTAATAAAGTTACAGATTGTGGTTGTTTTGGTGATGCGCTCAAACTTACTCCCTGGGAATCATTTTCTAAGGATGTTGTGCTGCTTATACTAATACTCTTTTTGTATAAAGGAAGTAGGTACATACAGCCTTTTTTCTCAAAAGGGGTGAGGAGTATTTCTGTTTTTATATCCTTGATATTGTGTTTATGGTTAGGACTTCATGTGTTGGAGCATTTACCAGTGATAGATTTTAGAGCCTATAAAGTAGGGACAAACATAACCAAGGGCATGCAAACACCTTCAAATGCACCTAGAGCAGTATATCAATACAACTGGAGCTTTGATGTAAATGGCCAGCAAAAAACAGTTATAAATAGAGGAGAGGATCCCAAAATAGATGGCACATTACTTGGTGTTGAGACAAGTGTACTTCAAAAAGGGTACGAGCCACCTATTCATGATTTTAGTATAGAGCGTGATGGTACAGATTATACCACCCAAATGCTAGAAGAAGAACATCTTTTGGTAGTGATTGCTTACAACCTTAATGTAGCACAAAATGAAGGCTTTATTGCTATTAAAGAGGCTACAGATTCCGCCCTTGAAAAAGGGTATACCGTTATTGGCATCTCGGCATCATCTACCTCAGAGACAGAGAAACTTGCAGCCAAATACGATCTCGATTTTAAATTCTATTTCTGTGACATGACTGCCCTAAAAACCATTATTAGAAGTAATCCAAGTATCATCAGGCTCGAAAAAGGAACCATTTTGCAAAAATTACATTTTAATGATGTTGATCAATTAAAACTCAAAGCATTAAAAAATACTTCTATGGCTACTGATATTCCAGTTACAGCTTTAGATAGTATAAACTAATTAAACGTGATAAAATATACATTTAAAAAAATAGGATATGCAACCCTCACGCTCTTTGGCGTAGTATCTGTGATTTTTATGTTATTTAACATGCTACCCGATGACCCAGCCAAAATGATGCTTGGTCAAAATCAAAATAAAGAGCAAATAGCTGCGGTTCAAAAAAAGTACGGCCTTGACAAACCTATTTTTACCCAGTATTTGTTATACATCAATGACCTTTCGCCCATATCATACCATAGCAATAAAGCTTCAGATTATACCTTTTTAGCTCCCAAAAAATACAGTGCTCTACATTTGTTTACTGCTGGTGGCGGAAGTGTTGTAGTAAAGTTTCCCTATTTAAGAGAGTCTTTTCAAAAAAGCGGAAAAAAAGTGAGTGCCGTTATTGCGCAAACCTTGCCTAATACTGTTGTGTTGGCTGTAAGTTCTATAGTGATAGCAATGTTGTTAGGGGTGTTTTTGGGTATTGTGTCTGTACTTTATAAAGATCGTTGGCTAGACAAAGCTATTCAACTAATAAGCACTTTAGGGATGAGTGTTCCTTCTTTTTTTAGTGCTATTTTATTTGCTTGGGTATTTGGGTTTGTGTTGCACAGATACACGGGGCTTCAAATGACAGGCAGTTTGTATGAGGTTGATGATTTTGGAAATGGTACCTACATACAATGGAAAAACTTAGTATTACCTGCAATTGTTTTAGGTATTAGACCTCTTGCGGTGGTTAGTCAATTAATGCGCAATTCTTTACTAGAGGTGTTAAACCAAGATTATATTACAACGGCCAAAGCAAAAGGGCTCTCACAAACAGCAGTAATTGGAAGGCATGCTTTAAAAAACTCTTTAAACCCTGTTGTGACCGCTATTTCTGGGTGGTTTGCCTCTATGCTTGCGGGTGCTGTTTTTGTCGAGTTTATTTTTGGCTGGAACGGTATTGGTAAAGAAATAGTAGACGCCTTAAATAAAAGTGATCTTCCTGTTATTATGGGAACGGTTATTGTTATTGCTAGTTTGTTTATAGTAATCAATATCTTTGTAGATATTCTATACGGTTGGCTAGACCCAAAAATTAGAGTCTAAAAAACAAATCAATGAAATATATAGCTGTATTGCTTTTTTTATTTTTTTCTAGTTGCTCTAAGGGGCCAGATCTTGTGGAGTTTCCTGACAAGGCACTGGCAGATGTTTTTGTGTCTATAGATGGAGTGCAAACTAGTTTTGGAAGTGTTCTAGAAACCCACAAGGGAGAAACTATTTTTATTGATATTTGGGCGGCCTGGTGCAGAGATTGTATAAAGTCTATGCCGCAGTTAAAGAAATTACAGGAAGATTTTCCAAAAACAACATTTTTATTTTTATCGCTAGATAAAGGTATTGACAGCTGGAAAAAAGGAATTAAAAAATACAACCTTGTAGGAGAACATTATTTTATGTCATCTGGTTGGAAAGGTCCTTTTGCCACCGCCATAGACTTGGATTGGATACCAAGGTACATGGTTATTGATACAACAGGTAAAATTTCACTCTACAGAGCGATTGCCATAGATGATTATAGAATACAAGAGGCTTTAAAAAACAATTAGTAAAACAAATACTGAATTATGAGAAGAAATATAGTAGCAGGAAACTGGAAGATGAATTGTGACATCTCACAAACCTATCAACTTTTAGACGCTTTAAAAGAACAAGACATCACAGATGATGTATCTGTTATTGTAGCGCCACCCTTTACAAATTTACAAAGTGCTAATCAAGCTCTTTTGGATACAGAGATTTTAGTAGCAGCTCAAAATATGCATCAAGAGGCTACAGGGGCATATACAGGAGAGGTTTCTGCAGCAATGCTCAAGAGTGTTGGCGTTGAGGTTGTTATTTTAGGACATAGTGAACGTCGCGCTATTTTTGGTGAAACCAATGCGCTTCTTGCAGCCAAAGTAAACACTGCTCTAGAAAATGAGATGACTATTATCTTTTGTTTTGGGGAAGAACTCTCTGACAGAAAAGCAGGAAACCATTTTGATGTTGTTAGACAACAATTACAAGAAGGGATTTTCCATATAGAAAAAGAAAACTGGAACAATGTAATTCTTGCCTATGAGCCTGTATGGGCTATAGGAACTGGAGAGACTGCTACCCCAGACCAAGCCCAAGAAATGCATCATTTTATAAGAAATACCTTGTCTGAGGTTTTTGACACAGATGTTTCTCAAGATGTTTCTATACTCTACGGTGGTAGTGTAAAGCCTGGCAATGCTAAAGAGATATTTGGTAAAGAAGATGTTGACGGAGGCCTTATTGGAGGCGCGGCGCTAAATGCTGCAGATTTTACGGCTATTATTAATGCTTTTGAGTAGGTTTTAAAACCATCCAATTTTTATAGTATGGCTATATATTTAGAGTATCATTTCACAGTGTCTCCCTTGCAACCAGGTACAGAAATTTTAATTGCTCAGCTTGGTTATGCCGGGTTTGAGAGTTTTGTTGAAGATCAAACAGGTGTTTTGGCGTATATTCAAAAACAGGAGTGCGGTCCGTCTATATTAGAAGATATTCAGGTGTTGGGCTCTCCAGAATTTGAAATAACATTTCAAAGAAAAGAGATTGCACAAATAAATTGGAATGCAGCTTGGGAACAAAATTTTGATCCTATTGTTGTAGATGATACCTGCGCTGTTCGAGCTCCTTTTCATACTCCCTATAACTGCGCTTATGAAATAATCATAGAGCCTAAAATGTCTTTTGGTACAGGACACCATGAAACCACCTTTATGATGATGCAGCATATTCTTGAAAATGATTTTCAAGGAAAAACTGTTTTGGATATGGGATGTGGAACTGCTGTTCTTGCTATTCTTGCTGAAAAAAGAGGCGCAAAGAACCTAGATGCTATAGATATTGACCCTTGGTGTGTAGAAAATAGCCAGGAAAACATCTCTAGAAATAAGTGTAATTTTATTACTGTTTCTTTAGGGGATGCCACAAAAATACCCAAAGATAAATACCACACTGTAATAGCCAATATTAATAGAAATATACTGCTTAATGATATGGGAGTTTATAAGGAGAGTTTACTTGCTGGGGGTACCTTATTTCTTAGTGGGTTTTACACCCAAGATTTACCTGTTATAAAACAGGCCTGCAGCAAATTAGGTTTTACATTTGTTGGAAACAAAGAGCGTAACAACTGGGTAGGGGCAAAGTTTACTCTTTAAGGATTGATTGTATTATTTGAATTTACTTTTTAATTGTGATAAATACTAAAGAAAAAACACAAGAGGAGTTTGAAACCCTGGAGCAAGAAGCCATAGAGCACCAAATTATCTTGTTTAACGATGAGGTAAACACCTTTGATCATGTTATTGAGATGCTTATATATGCTTGTGATCATACTCCTGAGCAGGCAGAGCAATGTTCTTTGATTGTTCATTACAAAGGCAAGTGTGGCGTTAAAACAGGTCCTTATAAGGAGCTTGAAAAGCGATGCAGCATCTTGCTTGAGGCTGGTCTTAGCGCAGAAATTCAATAAAGGGTGTGGCAACTCTTGCTACTATTAATTTTGAATTTAATGCCTTTGTCTTAGATTGTTAAAAGTATAATTGCAGCAATCTATCCTTAGTAAAAATAAATACCAAATCAACAATTATTTATATAAAATACTAGCATTGGTTTATTCTATTTTTCTATATTTGCACCCCGAAACAAATCATTTTATTGTTTCTAAACGGCCTCGTGGCGCAACTGAATAGCGCACTTGATTACGGCTCAAGAGGTTACAAGTTTGAATCTTGTCGAGGTCACTACTATTTACAAGGGAATTGGAGAAATCTAGTTCCCTTTTTTATTTTCTATCCACTTTAATTATCTTTTTTAGGGTATTTTAACCTAGGTAAGAGGTTTAGAAGTTGTCGAATTAAAAGAAGAAGATATGCCTATGGTTTAGGTTCTATTCTTTCTGTATATCCTTATAGCCTCATAAACAAAAGCGAACCATCCAATAGTACATAGCGGCAACATAACATATCTGTATTGAGGATCATCATAAAACATAAATCCTAATAAGATAAAAATTGAACCAACCGAAATGTACATAAAGACTAATGCCTTCCATTTTTTTAATTTCATACTCAAATATAAGAAATGTAAGTTTAACCTATTTACGAGGTTTAGAAATAGCTGAACTCAACGCAGGAAGATACGGCCTATGGTTTAGTCAATTTTCCAATAAAAAAAATATGATTCGTCATTCATTAATTGTACAACACTATCTAAACTTTTAATCTCCTTTTTAATTATTTCATTTTGATATGAAAGTTGGTCTTTTACGATGTATCTCCATAAATCATACCTTTTTTTAAAAAGATGTTTTAAAAACTTATCATTTTGAATATATTTTCTGTTTTTAATCCAAAACTCTTTTGATTCTGTATCTACTGAAGGTAAGTCTTCAATCCATTTCTTTTCAACTCTATCAATAAACTGATTGATATATTTTTCTTCATTTTTAGCAGTTTCTTTAGAAAGGTATTGAATATCAGACCCTTCATATAATTCGAATATTCTATTAGAAATTTCCGAATTGATTAAAAAGAAATCTTGTGTTCCCTTTGAAAAAGTTTTATACTCTATTCTCGGAGGGTCATAAACTTTGGTGTTTGTAAACAAACCTAATGGCGCGTAATAATATTTGCCATTTGGAGCATTCTTGTTTTTAAAATGATCAATAAATATGCTGTCATTATCGTTATCCCATCTATCAATTTGTTTTTCATACATAGGAAGAAGGTTATCCGTTTGTGAGATATATAAATCGGTATAGTCAGAAATAAGATATAATTCACTCAATATTTTCTTTGAGATATTTAAATATTTTTCTCTGTTTTTATATTCATCTCCAACACTTTCCACGTAAAATGTAAATGTCACTACAATAAAAAGAGCTACTGCATTTAAAATAATTTTTTTTGTGTTGTTTGAGAAGATTTTGCTATTGAATTGATTTACTGAAGGGAATAGTTTAACAATCCAAGACTTAGGTTCTTTATGTTTATTCATAACATCAAACCTACAAAATTTAATTTTAACTTAAACTTGTTTTCACTTATCTCAAAAGGTTTAGAAATAGCTGAACTAAGCGCAGGAGGATATGGCCTTTAGTTTGCTTGTTATATATAATTAATATGTATAAATTTACGACTAACCAATATATTAAAATATGAAAAAGTTATTTCTATTTATGGCTGTGATATTAATTACAGCTTGTCAACAAACAGTTGAACCAACAGCCTCAATCTCTGACGAAGATATTATAAGTGCTTTAAAAGAAAATGCTGTAAATCTTCAAGAAGCTATTCTCACACAAAACTCAGAAGAATTCAACAAGTATGTTGATAAGAACATCGTTTTTTCAACTGGAGACTCAAACTTAAGCAAGTTTTATACAATGAGTACTGAGGGTTTTAATACTGAGCCAGCAGCCAAATGGGGAGAGTTTGATTTATATGACATCAATGTAGCTCTTTCACCAGATTCAAGAACTGCTGTACTTACCTTTTACGCCAAAGGAGATTACACAGTAGGAGAAGAAGATAAAGTAGATTATAGTACAAGAGCCTCTTCTGTTTGGATTTCAACAGAAAATGGTTGGAAAATAATGCATTCAAGCTGGGCTCCTTTTGGAGGAGGTAACGGAATACCAAATAAATAGCATGTATTATTAAATATTGAAGGGTATAACTTTCATTAAAAAAGGAGTTACAGTGATGTAATTCCTTTTTTTATGGATGTTAATATGTGTTGAAATACTTTGGTAGTTACTATATTTTAGTTGTTATTTACATCTAAAGCATTAACCAATTAATTTATCATGAAAAAATCACTACCCATTTTTATATTTGTTCTGTTATTTTCGTTCTCCATCAAAGCGCAGGAATCTACTACATTCTCAAACACTGACAATAGTAGTGAGATTACAAAAACTTCTTTCTTTGAGTGGAATTTTGGTGTTGCGTTTCTTTCTTATGACTCACTTATTCCTTTTCCTGGCGCTTCTGCACTTTGGGGTACCACATTTATTAATAAAGAAAATCTTATTTTTGAGTACGAAGTTGGTTTTGCATTTCCAACCCTTGTTACCGGAAAAATTGGAGTAGGAAAACGTTTTAATAATACAAATGTTGTTGTTGGAGTAAGACCTTGGCCTCCTACTGTGTACTTGCAAACTAGTTTTTCTACTACTAAAGAGAAATCTTGGATCGCTTCTATTGAGGGTAGTCCTTTAGGAGAAGACTTTACAGTAGGAAATATTAATGTTGGTTACAGATGGAATATTACCTTAAAAAAGGTCAAAATAGAGATAGAGTAACCTTAATGAGGTAGTTTTTTTCTTACTACGCCATACAAAAAAGTTCCTAAAACAGCAGCGAGTATTACAATTCCTATTGGCAAAAAACCAGCTCCTAGCAATGCAAACATTGGTCCTGGACAAGCGCCAGCTAATGCCCAGCCTAATCCAAAAATAATTCCACCAAAGATATAGCGGCTAAACCCTTTTTCTTTGTTAGTGAATGTAATTGCTTCACCATAAAAAGATTTTATTTTAAAGTGTTTTATGGTTTGAACCACTATTACTCCAATAATTAGCGCAGAGCCAATAATACCATACATATGAAAAGAGTCAAAGCTGAACATTTCATAGATTCTAAACCAAGAAGCAGCCTCAGATTTAAACATAGTAATTCCAAAAAGGATACCGATAAATAGATATATACCTGTTCTCATTTTTTAAAATATCATTGGGAAAATTAGGTGAACCATCAGTAGTCCTCCTATAAAAAATCCTATCACTGCCATTAATGATGGTAGCTGTAAATTACTTAAGCCAGATATGGCATGTCCAGAGGTGCATCCCCCTGCATACCTGGCTCCAAATCCTACTAGTAAACCTCCAATACCTAGAAGTATCACTTGTTTTACATTTAAAAAAGCACCAGTCGAGTTTGTGATGACAAATAATTCTTTGGGTAGATATGCATTACCTGCACTTGCAAAGCCAAGTGTATTTAAATCAGCAATTGTATCTGGTGTGATACTTACAACTAGATTTTTAGACAGAAAATGAGCTCCAATATATCCTCCAATTACTGTTCCTGTAGCTACAATTAAATTCCATTTCTGTGCTTTCCAGTCAAATTTAAAAAAATCTGTTTTTTTACCTGCTCCACACATAGTGCAAAGGGTTCTTAAGTTTGAAGACATTCCAAAAGTCTTGTCTACCATGATAAGCAAGAACATAATAAGAGCTACCATTGGGCCAGCAATATACCATGGCCATGGGTCGTATATCCAATTCATTTTTATTAAGCTATGTTGTAATTAATATTTTATTGATCCCTCCACTTCATATACCCGCCTTTTAGGTCGTATATTTTTTCAAAACCTAGACCTGCTAATTGTTTGGCAGCTCTACTACTTCTATTTCCAGAGCGGCAATAGAGATATAGAGGCTTTTTTTTGTCAAGTTTTGAAAAAGCTGCCTTAAAGCCATTTTGATTTAAAAAATCAATATTTATTGCTTTATCTATATGGCCGCTACTATATTCATTAGGTGTTCTTATATCTATGAGTTGCACATTGTGTTGTGTAACAGCCTCTTTAAGTTCATGCGTATCTATAAGAAATACAGATTCGTTTTTTTCGCTACCAAATAGAAAAGAGAATAAAGCCATGTTTTAGATTTTATGATTTGTAAATTATAGAGTAGATGGGCATACAAATTCTGAAATTTTAATGCCACTCTCTTTTAGAGCAGTGAATCCTCCCTTTATATTTATTATGTTATGTATGCCGCGACTTTTTAATATAGATGCTGCAATCATGCTTCTATATCCTCCAGCACAGTGAAGGTAAAAAGTGTTGTTTTCTGGAAAGTCATTTAAATGTTCATTTATATTACCAAGAGGGGTATTTATTGCATTCTCTAGGTATTCACTCATAAACTCATTCTGTTTCCTAACATCAAACACGGGGGATGGGTTTTCTTTTTGCTCTTGCCTGTATGTTTCTGCTGTTATAGAGGTAACAGTATCATACTCTCTGGCTGTCTTTTTCCATGCGTCAAAACCTCCTTTTAGATACCCTAGGGTATTATCAAAACCAACTCTAGAGAGCCTTGTTACAGCCTCTTGTTCTTGGCCAGGTTCTGTTATTAATAAAAGTGGTTGTTTGACATCTGCTATTAAAGCGCCAACCCATGGAGCAAAACCTCCATCTAGACCTATAAAAATAGCTCTTGGTATATGGCCTTTTGCAAACGCATCTTGTTGTCTTACATCAAGTATGATTGCCCCAGTTTGATTTGCGATAGCTTCAAAGGCCTCTGGAGATAACTCTTTGGTACCGCGTTTTAGCACCTCACTACTATCTTCATAGCCGTTTTTATTCATAGATACGTTTAAGGGGAAATATTGGGGTGGTGGTAAAAGCCCTTGTGTAACCTCTTCAATAAATTCTTGTTTAGTCATGGTAGCTCTTAAGGCATAGTTCATCTTTTTTTGATTGCCTAAAGTGTCAACGGTTTGCTTCATCATATTTTTTCCACAAGCAGAACCTGCACCATGGGCAGGATATACGATGACTGAATCTGCCAAAGGCATTATTTTTTCTCGTAAACTGTCAAATAAAAATCCAGCCAAATCTTTTTCTGTTAATACACCCATTTTTTGAGCTAAATCTGGTCTTCCTACATCTCCTAAAAACAAAGTGTCTCCACTAAAAATAGCATGATCTTGCCCATTTTCATCCCTTAATAGATACGTGGTGCTCTCCATGGTATGTCCTGGGGTATGTATGGCAATTATAGTTATATTCCCTACCTTAAATTCTTGACCATCTTGAGCAATTAAAGCATCAAATGTTGGAGTAGCGTTAGGTCCAAAGATTATAGGAGCCCCGGTCTTTTTTGCTAGGGTTACATGTCCACTCACAAAATCTGCATGGAAATGTGTCTCAAAAATGTATTTTATCTTTGCTTTATCTAATTGGGCTCTCTCCAAGTAGAAATGAACTTCCCTTAGTGGATCTATTATGGCTACTTCTCCATTACTCTCAATGTAATAGGCTCCTTGAGATAAACATCCAGTATAAATTTGCTTTATGGTCATACAGTATTATTTTACTTTATGTTGTAAAATTAATAAGAACTAAAACCTCTCGCAGTAACTTAGGTTACACAAGAACATATTTCGCAAAAAAAAAGACCCTCTAAATGAGGGCCTCCTTAAAATCGTTGTTTGATCGTTTTATTGTTTTACAAAAAACTCCATGTAGAATATAAAAATGGCCATTATAAATATGAAATATCCAAAACCTTTTTTTAGTTTACTACCATCAATAAAATTACTTAGGTAGCTCCCTATGAAAATACCAATTAAAGAAATTCCAGTAAATATAGAGAGGAAGCTCCAGTCTATATCCATGGTTAGTGCATCTCCAAGAAAAAATCCAAGTAAGGATTTAAAAGCAATAATAATTAAAGACGTACCAATGGCTACTTTCATGTCTATGTTGGCTAAAATCACGAGCGCAGGAATGATTAGAAATCCTCCACCTGCACCAATAATTCCTGTAACCCCACCTACTAGTAAACCTTCAATTAAAATTAAGGCGTATCTGTAATTAACAGTACTATTTTCTTTCTGCTTTTTTTCTTTACGTTTTTTTAGCATAGAAAAAGCAGCAGGAATCATCAATAAGGCAAATAGGCCAAACATGCCCATTCTTCTTGTAAACTCAAACGCATCAATAGTAAAAATAACATCCGGTAGAGCTGGAACTACATAGTGTCTCACCAGGGTAACCCCTACAATGGCAGGAGTTCCAAAAACAAGGGCTGTTTTCCAATCTACATATCCTTTTAAGTGTTGTTTAACCCCTCCAACCAAAGCACTAGCTCCAACAATAAATAAAGAATATGCCGTAGCCACTTTCTCGTTTACAGAAAACAAATAAGCCAACACAGGTACTGCCAAGATAGACCCACCTCCACCAATTAATCCAAGAGTGATGCCTATTAGTAGCGCACTTAGATATCCAAAAATTTCTACTAATTCCATTTGTTGTATTTTTTCTATGCAAAAGTAGGGCTACTTTTTTTATCTAGAGGTAACTTAAGTTACATTGCTATTCTAATGCAATGATTTGTATGTAATTTCTATGAAGTTTGATTTTTCCAAAATTCTCTAATTTTTTTAAAAGTCTAGAGATTACAACCCTTGAGCTATGCAGGTCATAGGCTATTTCTTGGTGTGTGTTTTCTATAACCTTGGATTGCGTTATTCTGGCTTTCTCTTTTAGATAGTTAAGTAATCTTTGGTCCATATTATCAAAAGCAATACTATCTATGGCATAAAGCATTTCATTTAAACGATTATGATAACTCTCAAAAACAAAATTTCTCCAAGATGTGTAGGTTGCAGTCCACTGTTCCATTTTTTGAACAGGCACCATAATAAGTTTAGCATCAGTTTCTACTACCGCTCTAATTTCACTTTTTGTTTGTCCCATACAACAGGTCATTGTCATGGAGCATGTATCTCCTTTTTCAAGATAATATAACAATAGCTCATCTCCATTTGTGTCTTCTCGTAAAATCTTTATGACTCCAGATACAAGCAGAGGTATTGCTTTAATATAAGCGCCTATTTCCATCATTTTAAAACCAGCAGGAACTTCCTTAAAAGTTCCTACTTGCACTATTTCATTAATTAATGCATCTTCAAAAAGATCATTATAACTTTTTTTTAATTCCTCAATCATTATAGTAAGTTGTTGTTGTGAACTTGGTGTTGTATAGAATCATTGTTATAAATATATACATAAAATACCATTTTACTTTGTTTGAGGTTTCTATTAATTGACCTTACATTTTATGTGAATACATAACCACGCTAACAAACAAAATAAAATGGCACAAGTCGTTGAGAGTTGGTAAGAATCAATTATTTTTGTTATTCATTAATACATTAAATATTATAATATGGGAGTAGGTGGACTTGTAATTGGTACTGCAGCAGTATGTTTGGTTTTAGCTATTATAGCTATGGTGAGCGAGAGCTTCAAGTAACAGTTTCTCCATACATTTTTTGTATTTCGGCTTACTTTGGTAAGCCTTTATTGGTTTTACTCAGTACATATGATACAACTACAAGATTATATACGTGACATTAAAGATTTTCCAAAACCTGGAATTGTATTTAAGGATATTACACCTTTGTTGTTAAGTTCTCAGGCCTCTAAGGCTTGTTTAGAGCAGTTACTGGACCTTGTTGGCGATCAAAAAATTGACAAAGTGGTTGGTGTTGAAGCCCGTGGTTTTTTCTTCGGAAATACGCTAGCACAATCATTAAAAGCAGGATTTGTACCTGTGCGCAAACCGGGCAAGTTACCTCATACAACTATTTCTCAAACCTATGATCTTGAATATGGCACAGACACCCTGCAGATGCATAAAGATGCCATTGCTGTTGGAGATCGGGTGTTGATTCATGATGATATACTAGCCACAGGAGGCACTGCAAGGGCTGTGTGTGATATGGTAGAAAATCTAGGAGGAGTTATTGTGCAGTGTAACTTTTTAATTGAGTTAGATTTTTTACAAGGAGCCCAAAAAATACAACAATACCCTGTTAGTTCTTTACTTCAATATTAATCTAAGGCATTTTTTGTAACCCATAATCTATAACCAAAAAGGGCTAGTTGCATTTTTGATGCTTTTGCTAAATCAAGCCTTTGTTTTGTAAAACTTGGAAGTATCGCTTTGTTTATTTTGGCTAGTGTTTTAAATAGTAACTTTTTCACGGTGTAAACATACAAAATAAAAAAAAGCTTACATATCTCTTTTCATCACTTTGTAGCCTATATTTTAAGATAAATAAACACCGTTTATTTATCTTCGCAGTATATATTATTTATATGAGCATACTGTTTATTTTTCTTGGCCTAGGCTTACTTGTTGTTGGTGGAGACTTTTTGGTTAGAGCAGCCGTAGGTTTGTCTTTAAAACTAAAGCTCTCTAAGATGATCATAGGGTTAACTGTGGTCTCTTTTGCGACTTCTGCCCCAGAATTACTAGTAAGTGTTCAAGCCGCCATAGATGGCTTTAGCGACATTTCTTTAGGAAATGTGATTGGGTCTAATATTGCTAATATTGGTTTAGTATTAGGGGTTACAGCAATTATAACTCCTCTTTCTATAGATAAATATTTCTACAAGTTTAACTGGCCTGTACTCATGTTACTCTCTCTTGGCCTTTACTTTATTTTGCAAAGTGGTAATGAAATTTCTAGCCTAGAAGGTGTTGCTTTGGTGGCTATATTAATTATTTATTTGGTGCTGCTGATTAGTAGAGTAAATAATAACCCTGATAGTAATGCTTCTCAACAGGTTGATGGACAGTTGGCGGTAGTCTCTAATTTTAAAATTATAGTATGGTTGCTAATTGGCGCTATTGCTCTTTATTTTGGTAGTTTGTGGCTAGTAGATGGTGCTGTAGTTTTAGCTAGCACTTTGGGAGTTAGCGAACGTGTCATATCCATTACCATGATAGCTGTAGGGACAAGCCTTCCAGAACTTGCTGCCTCTGTGATTGCAGCTTTAAAAAAGGAGAAAGCCTTGTCACTGGGAAATCTAATTGGTTCTAATATATTTAATATAGCTTCTGTTTTGGGGATTACTGCTATTATAAAGCCTATTGCTGTAAAAAGTCAAGAACTCTTCACTAATGATTTGTGGTGGATGTTAGGATTTGCCGGAGTGTTAATACCCTTAGCATTTTTGCCAAATAAGTTTGAAATTGGCCGTATTAAAGGCCTTGTTTTACTTGCTTGTTATTGCCTATTTATTAGTTTGGCAGTATTGGGCTAGACAGATTTTGTCTAATTGCAATTATTTAATCTTAATATCACTCTCTACAAGACCATCACGCAATCTAATAACCCTGTGGGCATGCTGTGCAACCTCCTCTTCATGAGTTACTAGTATAACAGTGTTTCCTTGAGCATGAATGGCATCAAAGAGCGCCATGATTTCCAGTGATGTTTTTGAATCTAAATTACCTGTTGGCTCATCGGCCAAAATAATAGAGGGCTTGTTTACAAGTGCTCTACCTACGGCAACCCTTTGTCTTTGTCCACCAGAGAGTTGGTTGGGTCTGTGGTCCATTCTATCTGCTAGGCCAACATCTGTTAATACTTCTTGTGCACGTTTTGTTCTTTGTGTTTTTGTAGCTCCTGCATACACCATAGGAAGTGCTACATTATCTAGGGCTGTAGTTCTTGGTAACAAGTTAAAGGTTTGAAATACAAAGCCTATTTCTTTATTTCGTATCTCTGCCAACTCATCATCACTCATGTTGCTTACATCTTGCCCACTCAAAAGGTAAGACCCTGCCGTTGGTGTGTCTAGGCATCCAAGCAAATTCATTAAGGTTGATTTCCCAGAGCCTGAAGGTCCCATAAGGGCAACATACTCACCTTTTTTAATTTGAAGATCGATACCTTTTAATACTTTAACAATTTCTTGTCCTAAAGGAAAATCTCTACGTATTGCTTTGATGTCTATAACTAAACTCATATATCTTGTTACTTATGCTATAAATATAGCTGAATTTTTTAATAATTACGGGCACTGCCAGTTGTCGTGTTAACTTTCAATAACAACTATTTTTAATGGTGTTAATATCACCCATAAGTCGTAGGATAGCCAACAATGTTACAGCCGCAGTGTGAAATGTTGTTTTTCTTGCCCTTTTTTAAAAAAAATAAGCCCGCAGTAAAACCCGTCAATACTCACTGTTACATCTTGGGAGGCTATCATGTGTTGCCATACTTTAGTGTTAGCAGTATTTGTATAGATGCCTTCAAAAATAAACACGCAGTTCTTTTGAGCACTATAAAGCAGTTTTTCAAATAAAGTTACTACGTTTATGTTGCTATTTGTGGAGTCTACATATACCAAATCAAAGTGTTTGTTTACTATTTGGGTTTCCAAAAAATCTTTCACAACCGTGATACTGCTATTTGGTCTTGCAAAAGAGAGGAGCGAAGCTGTGTTTTTTGAATTGCCTACTACTAAAATCTCATTAGATTTAAAATAAGAAGCTATTTTATAGGGTATTATTTGCTTTTTTTTAGAAATCAAGTGTTTTTTTGTGTCCTTGTGCTGTTTATTGTAGATACACTTTGTAAGCAGCGAGTATACAAAAGGAGAGTGCACACCATGCTCATTGGTTGACTTAAGTATAAATTTAATATATGATTTTAAAGTATACAGCACGCTTGAGTGAGTTTATTGTTCCATTTTTTCAGAGAGCTCGAACCAACGCATTTCTTTTTCAGACAAACCATCAATGATGTCCTGCAATGTTTTAGATTGCTTATTGATTTGCTCCTGGTCCCAATTTTCTGTGGCAAATTTTTCTTGTAAAGAGTCGCGATCCCTTTCCAGTTTTGCAATGTCCCTCTCTAGGCGGTTATATTCTTTTTGTTCTTGATACCCTAGTTTGGTTTTTGTGGTAGCTGTTTTCCAATTTTTCTTTTCTGTTTTTGGCGATGCTGCATCTCTTTTTTCTGAAATTTTACTATCCTCATATGTTCTATAATCACTATAGTTACCCGGGAAATCTAGTATTTCACCACCTCCCTGAAACACAAAAAGATGATCTACGATCTTGTCCATAAAATAACGATCATGACTTACCACAATAAGACATCCAGGAAAATCTAGTAAAAAACTCTCCAATACGTTAAGTGTTACAATATCTAAATCATTGGTAGGCTCATCCAAAATAAGAAAATTTGGATTTTGAATAAGCACCGTACACAGGTACAGTCTTTTTCTTTCACCACCACTTAGTTTATCTACAAAGTCATACTGTTTTTTTCTATCAAACAAAAAACGCTCCAATAAACCTTGTGCGCTAATTTGGCGTCCTTTTTTTAATGGGATGTAATCTCCAAACTCTCTAATAACATCAATTACTTTTTGTCCTTCTTTGATATTGATTCCTCTTTGGGTATAGTATCCAAATTTTACAGTATCGCCAATAACAACTTTTCCAGAATCTGGCTGCAGTGAGCCCGTTAGTATGTTTAGAAAAGTAGATTTTCCAGTACCATTTTTTCCTATGATTCCAATACGTTCTGCTCTTAGAAAATTATATTCGAAACCATTAAAAAGGGTGTTATTATCATAGGTTTTAGCTATTTTATGTAACTCAACTACCTTGGTGCCAAGTCTCTCCATGTTAAGTTCTAACTCTACCTGGTGGTCGTTACGTCTTTTATGGGCTTTGTCCTTGATTTCACTAAAGTCATCAATTCTAGATTTACTTTTAGTGGTTCTTGCCTTTGGTTGGCGGCGCATCCAATCCAGCTCTTTTTTATATAATTGTTTTGCTTTGCCTGTTTCTGTAGTTTCAGCCTCTATTCTAGCGTCTCTTTTCTCAAGGTAATAGCTGTAGTTTCCTTTATAACTGTAAAGGTTACCTTGGTCTAATTCTACAATTTCATTGCACACACGTTCCAAAAAATACCTGTCATGGGTAACCATAAAAAGGGTGAAATTTTCTTTTGCAAACAAAGCCTCAAGCCACTCAATCATTTCCAGATCAAGGTGGTTTGTGGGCTCATCCATTACTAGTAAATCTGGTTTTGTAAGAAGAGCATTGGCAAGAGCAAGTCTCTTTTTTTGCCCTCCACTTAAATCACCTACTTTTTTGTTAAGATTTTCTAATTTTAATTTAAATAGTATTTGCTTGTATCTTGTTTCAAAATCCCAGGCATCATGTGCATCCATAGCATCAAAAGCTGCTTGGTAATTTTCTGTTTGCTCTGGATGTAGAATTGCTTTTTCGTAGGATTTAATAACCTCCAATACTGGGTTATCGCTAGCTAAAATAGTCTGCTCAATGGTAAGGCTTTTGTTTAGGTTTGGTTCTTGAGATAGAAAAGCAACGGTTAGATTTTTTCTATACACCACAGCGCCCTTATCTGGAGTGTCTATCCCAGAAAGGATATTTAAAAGAGACGTTTTACCGGTTCCGTTTTTGGCGACAAACCCAATTTTTTGTCCTTGATTGATACCAAAGGAGATATCTTCAAATAAGATACGTTCACCATAAGATTTTGCAACATGTTCAACAGAGAGGTAATTCACAGTTTGATTTTTATGCAAATTAAGGTGTTTTTGCTTACTTAAATTGTAATATACTTTATAATTATCAGCAAATTCTACAATTATAGATACGTCTATTCAAAGGCAGTATAAGGCGTGTTTTAGCTATCTTTTTAAATACCTAACTAAATACACATACCTTATAAAAAGTGCTATTACAAGGGGTAGTAGCGCAGGAGCAAAAACTTGAACACCAGTAAGCCAATGCACTACTAGTAGTGTTAAAAGAATAATTAAAAAAGACACATAACTTTTTATCCATTTTTTTGGAACTTTTTTACTCACTAGGGTACAAAAAATAAGATTTAAAGGAAATGCCCAAAGTATATTATAATTAGTAACCGTTGCAGTATGATCTGTTGCTGTCCACAATACAAGAAGTAATACTCCTATAATACCGGTTGTCAAAAATAGAATACCATCTAACCATCTGCTGCGTTTTTGTTGTTTACTATCCTTAAGGGTTTTATATACAATACCTATGGCTAGTATTAAAAAAACAAAAAATGGACTTAGTAAAAAAGAAGCGAGTCCATCAGATTTAGCAATATATTTTGGATCATTAACAGTGATCTGCTCATCTATTAAAGCTGTTGTCTTGTTGTTTCTGGTAATGGTTGCTGACTTTAAACTCTCAAACACATAATCTGGCAAAAATTGATGCTCCCAAGGGCTTGCAGTTCTATCTATAACAGCGCCTAGGGCAATATCAATACCTAGACTACCCCAAGAGTTCCAGTGGAGTCTTTGTTGTATAAGCTCTCTAAAACTATACAAAGAAGGAGCGTACTGTTTTTCTTGGTAGGAGAGTTTGCTGCCTAAATTTAATGCAATTACATCGCGTATTCTTGTAGCGCAGTTATCAAAGAAAAAATCGTACTGGTATTCTCTGTTACTGGGTTGAGCATTGTCTAATAAGTACTCAAAAATCGCTATTTTTTCTCCATAGGTAATATCAAGCTTTTGCTGCTTTATCCATCGTTTCTCAGCGATATAATTTCTCAGAAAATCATCATAAGTACTTACAGATAATGCGTAAGGAAGCTTTCCTTGACCAAACTTGATATAAAAATTTGGTGTGTTGAAATCAAAGGTTCCATAATTAAATGCTAAATCTTTGCCGCCACTGGGGTCAGAAACTCTAATGGCATTGTGTCCAAATGAATCATATAACTGTTTTCCCGGACCAATGGTGATGATGCTTATTTCTGCATCTTTTGCAAGCGTGTTTATTTGAGTAAGAGCTACAAAGTAACTCAGTAAGAAAATCAAAGTAAGGAAGGGTTTGTGCACGCGAGGGTTGTATTTCAAAAAATTAATCCTTAAAGATACTTAAATCTAATTTTATTGAAAATACATTACTGTACAAAGCTGCACTTTGGTCTCCAATATCTGTTAAAGCATAATCAATTTGTATCCCTTGATATGCAAACCCAACTCCAATGTTTGGCTGAAACCCCATGCCTTGAGCACCATCTAGCTGTTGTATGGTTTGGAAATTACCTACACCACCACGTAAATAAATCATGTCTATATATCCAAATTCAAAACCAAAGGAGGGAGTAATACTCAGTGAAGCTGATGAAATAAGATCATTTGTTTGGGCAAAACGCATGTTAAGATCCATCTCTGTTACCAATGTAAAATCATGTCGGTATACAAATTTGCGTGCAGCGCCAATCTGTAATTTTGGGAGGGTAATTTCAGTAGTTTCTGGTAATTCTTGATTTTGTCCAGCTACGGCTCCTTGAATTTCAGAAAACTTTTCCTGATTGATAGACCAGGTATTAAAACTAGTAGTGATGTCTCTAGCCATCACTCCAAACTGCCATTTTTTTCTATTAAATTGTATTCCGGCATCTAGGCCAAACCCCCAAGAGGAGGCAAAATCTCCAATAATACGGCGTATCACCTTGGCGTTTATCCCTATATTGAGACCGTCTAGAGGTAGTCTTTTTGCATAACTTACTGTAAAGGCATAATCTGCAGTCGAGAACAGACTGATACGGTCATAGTTGATTTGTCCTTGGCTATCAATAAGTTGTGTGGTGTTTAGAATATCATCTACACCAAAGCGTATCATCGATACTGCCACAGCGCTTTGATTGTCAAGCGGCATTGCAAAACCAGCGTAATCATAATTAGCAATATTGGCAAAATAAGAAGCATGCATGAGAGATAGCTCACTGCTTTCTAGGTTTACTAAACCTGCCGGATTCCAGTAACTAGCATTTACATCATTTGTAGAGGCAACAACTGCATTGGCCATCCCAAAGGAACCAGCATCTACACCAATGTTTAAAAACTCATTAGAGTATTTAACAACTGTTTGCGCAGAAAGTAAAGTAGATACCAGTAGTATCCCAAAAAACAATGTTTTTTTCAATGTATTTTTTTTATGCAACAATGATTTTTTCTTTACCTTAATAAACTCGTATTTTAGTAACATATTGTACCTATAGGGAGCTAGAGCAAAATAGTTTACTATTTTTACAAAAGTACCATGTAAATTTACATTCAAGAAACTATTTTAGTAGTATTGAATTTTTCTTTAGGTGTCTTTGTTAGAAAGCTGCCAATAGATCATAAAAAAATTATAGTATAACAAGACAAGAAGTGTTTTGTTTTGTAGACTAAAAGTACTTTAATACCTTTTATAAATGATTAAACAAATACCAAACATCATCACCTCTTTAAATCTACTTTGTGGCTGTGTAGCGATAATGTTTGCCGTCTCAGGAGATTTAGTTTCGGCATCCTTTTTTGCTTTTGCTGGCATCTTTTTAGATTTTTTTGATGGTCTTGCAGCAAGAGTACTCAATGCACAAAGCCAAGTGGGCCTGCAGCTTGATAGCCTAGCAGATGTTGTAACTAGTGGTGTGCTTCCTGGTATTGTTATGGTGCAATTACTTAGTGAGGCTCTCACAGGAACTAGTTTAGATATTGGCACCATATTTAGTGATACGGCAAACAGTACCTCTATAGAAAGCTACTTGCCATTTATAGGCCTTCTTATTGCGGTGGCTTCTGGGTATAGGTTGGCAAAATTTAATGTAGATACAAGGCAAACAACAAGCTTTATTGGTTTGCCAGTTCCAGCAAATACGCTTTTAATTTTAAGTTTACCTTTAATTATAAGTTTTCAAGCAGGTCAACAAATTACTGAGGTTATACTAACACCCTGGTTCTTGATTATAATAACTCTTGTGAGTTGTGTGCTTTTAAATGCTGAGATACCTCTTTTTGGGCTAAAGTTTAAAACCTGGAATTTTAAAGACAATGCAGTACGCTATCTGTTTTTGATAGCTAGTATCTTGCTTTTGGTAGTGCTTAAATTTATAGCAATACCAATAATTATCTTTTTATATATTTTGGTTTCTCTTTTTTGGAAGCCCTTAGACTAGGCTTTTGAAGTTGGTAGCCTAGAATTACTATTGAAAATTTAATTTCTTTTTACGTAGCTCAAAGTTTTGACCTAGGTATACTTTACGTACCATTTCATCTGCAGCAAGTTCCTGGGGAACGCCATGCTTTAAAATACTTCCTTCAAACATTAAATAGGTGCGATCTGTAATGGCAAGTGTTTCTTGAACGTTATGATCTGTAATTAAAATACCTATATTTTTATCTTTAAGTTGCGCTATAATACGTTGTATGTCTTCAACGGCAACTGGGTCAACTCCTGCAAAAGGTTCATCAAGTAAAATAAAATTTGGGTCTGTAGCTAATGCTCTAGCAATTTCTGTACGCCTGCGTTCTCCACCACTGAGTAAATCTCCACGACTTTTACGAATGTGTCCTAGACTAAACTCTTCAATGAGAGATTCCATTTTCATGAGCTGTTCTTTTTTAGAGAGTTTAGTGAGTTGTAAAACACTCAATATATTGTCTTCAATGCTTAGTTTTCTGAAAACAGATGCTTCCTGAGCTAAATAGCCAATACCGTTTTGAGCACGTTTATACATTGGGTATTTGGTAATTTCTGTTCCATCCAGGTAGATGTTCCCTCCATTGGGCTTAATAAGGCCCACAATCATATAAAATGAAGTTGTTTTCCCGGCGCCATTAGGGCCTAATAAACCAACAATTTCGCCTTGATTTACTTCTACAGTAATACCTTTTACAACCTTTCGGCCTTTGTACTGCTTCATTAAATTTTCAGCTTTTAACTTCATACGGTGTTTATTAAATAAGAAATTTTATGAATTACAAATGTATTTGTTTTTTTAATGATAGTCTAGGGTGTTTAACACTGCCTTAGATTTTGGCTTTTTTTCTTCTTTTAGCCTGCCTAGCTAATACTTTTTTTGATATGATAATACTCAGTTCATACAATATAATGATAGGGAAGGCCACAATTACTTGGCTAGCTATGTCTGGAGGTGTAATTACCGCAGATAAAACCAGTACAATAACCAGTGCAAATTTTCTGTATTTTCTTAAATATTCTGGGGTAACGATTCCTATTTTAGTCAAGAAAAATATTAAAATTGGCAACTCGAAAATAAGCCCACTAGCCAGCACAGAGGTACGAACCAGGCTTGTATAACTGCTAAGATCAAAATCATTAAAAACCTGTTCGCTTACTTGATAGCTTCCCAGAAAATTTATAGACAGTGGTGTTACCACATAGTATCCAAAAAGTACTCCAGTGAAAAATAGTAATGAGGCTATAATAATAAACCCGCGGGAGTTTCTGCGTTCGTTTATATGCAAACCAGGGCTTATAAAGCGCCAAAACTCATATAAAATATATGGAAAAGCTACTACAAAACCAAGTGTGATAGAGGTCCAAATATGTGCAGAAAATTGCCCTGCAACTGTTCTAGACTGTATCCTAAAAGATTCTTCTTTAAAACAGAAGCTGTCCTGTATGCCAATCATATTTGAGAATTTACAAAGTAATCTGTAAGTAGGAAATTCTTGACTTTTTGGACCTAGAAGTAATACATCAAACACGAAATGTTTTGCCAAAAATGCTGCCAAGGCAAGCCCTAATACAGCAATGCTTATACGAATTAAATGCCATCTTAATTCTTCCAGATGGCTTATAAAAGACATTTCTTTTCCTTGGGTAGGTGTGCCTATTTGTTTTGTCATTAGGGGTATGTTTTCAATACTTGGTATTAAATAATTCCTTCTTTTGTTAAGTCATGGATATGAACAACACCACTATATATCCCATTTTCTTGGGCTAGAATTTGTGTAATACCATTTGTTTCCATTACTTCCATTGCGGCTACAGCCATTGCGTTGTTGTCTATAGTTTTAGGGTTTTTACTCATAATGTCTTTTGCTGTAAGACCCTTGAAGCTGTCATTAGTGCTCATCATTCTACGCAAATCACCATCTGTAATAATACCCACAATAGCACTACCATCTATAACGGCAGTTACACCCAGCATATTTTTTGATATTTCCATGATAACATCTTTAATGTTTGTATCTGGAGTTACTTGAGGTTTTTTATTTTGTTGTGTAAGGTTGCTAACGCGCAGGTAAAGTTGTTTTCCAAGAGATCCTCCAGGATGAAATTTAGCAAAATCACTACTTGAAAAACCCCTAAGGTCTAAAAGTGACATTGCTAAGGCATCCCCCATAACAAGTTGAGCTGTTGTACTTGAGGTAGGTGCCAGATTGTTAGGGCAGGCTTCTTTTTCTACATAGGCATTTAAAACGTAGTCTGCCTCTTGACCAAGAAAACTGTCTTTGTTTGACGTGATGGCTATTAATTTATTTCCTATGGCCTTTATTAGGGGCACTAACACTTTTATTTCTGGGGTATTTCCACTTTTTGAAATACAAATCACACTGTCATTTTCTTGTATGGTTCCAAGGTCTCCATGAATGGCATCTGCAGCATGCATAAATATAGAAGGGGTACCTGTAGAGTTTAGTGTTGCTACAATTTTAGTTGCAATATTTGCGCTTTTTCCTATACCAGTAATAATCACACGACCATTGCTTTGGTATATATAACGAACTGCTTCTGCAAATTCATGATTTACCAGTGAAACTAAATTTAAGATTGCCTTGCTTTCTGTTTCAATGGTTTGTTTTGCTACTGAAATAATTTTGTCGTTGTTCACAATTTTACGCTTTTTAAAGTTTGTCACTGTGTAAGAAATCACTATATTTAATATAACAAACTAAATATAGTAAGTCTCGTGGTAATAAATGTATTTTTGATACTACAAATACTATTTATAGCCTACAAAACTACGATTGTTCCTAAGTAAAAACAATTATTTTGTAGTAAGACTCAAATAATAAAAACAATTAAGTCTCGTGAGTGACACTGAATTATACGCTGCACTAAAACATTTTTTTGGATTTTCTAAGTTCAAAGGCCTCCAGGAACCTGTAGTTAAGAGTATTTTAGATAAAAACAACACCTTTGTTATTATGCCCACAGGTGGTGGTAAATCTTTATGCTATCAATTGCCTGCCTTGATGCAGGAGGGAACAGCTATTGTGGTGTCTCCATTGATTGCACTTATGAAAAATCAAGTAGATGCCCTACGGGCTTTATCCTCAGAAGAGGGTATTGCTCATGTATTAAACTCTTCGCTTAACAAAACAGAGGTAAAACAAGTAAAACAAGATATTAGCGATGGGATTACAAAATTACTTTATGTTGCACCAGAGTCATTAACCAAGGATGAGTATGTAGATTTTCTTCAACAAGAAAAAGTCTCATTTGTTGCTATAGATGAGGCGCATTGTATCAGTGAGTGGGGGCATGACTTTAGACCAGAATACAGAAACCTAAGAACAATCATAAAAAGAATTGGGGATAATATCCCAATTATTGGCCTTACAGCTACTGCTACACCCAAGGTGCAGGAAGACATTCTTAAAAATCTAGCAATGAGTGATGCTAATACTTTTAAGGCTTCTTTTAACAGGCCTAATCTGTATTATGAAATACGCCCAAAAACTAAAAATGTAGACGCAGATGTCATTCGCTTTGTAAAGCAAAATGAAGGAAAGAGTGGTATCGTTTATTGCCTTTCTAGAAAGCGTGTTGAGGAGTTGGCTCAAATATTACAAGTAAATGGTGTCAAGGCAGTGCCATACCATGCTGGTTTGGATGCAAAAACTCGTGTAAAGCATCAAGACATGTTTTTAATGGAGGATGCAGATGTTGTTGTCGCAACGATTGCATTTGGAATGGGTATAGATAAGCCTGATGTTCGTTTTGTAATACACAACGACATCCCTAAAAGTATAGAGAGTTATTATCAAGAAACCGGGCGTGCTGGCCGAGATGGAGGAGAGGGCCACTGCTTAGCCTATTACAGTTATAAAGATATCGAGAAGCTTGAAAAATTCATGAGTGGTAAGCCTGTCGCAGAACAAGAGATAGGCCATGCACTGCTGCAAGAAGTTGTTGCTTTTGCAGAAACTTCTATGTCTAGAAGAAAGTTTATTTTGCACTATTTTGGAGAAGAGTTTGACACCGATACTGGTGAAGGAGGGCAGATGGATGATAATATGCGCAATCCAAAAACAAAACAAGAAGCGCAAAAACAGGCCCAAAAACTATTGCGTGTCATAAGTGAAACCAACGAGCAGTACAAAAGCAAGGACGTAGTAAATGTTATTATAGGAAACGCCAATGCGCTTATAAAATCTCACAGAACAGATAAACAAACTTTTTTTGGTATCGGAGTTGCTTATGAGGATCATTACTGGATGGCCCTATTGCGCCAGCTACTTGTTGCAAAATATATAAGAAAAGATATTGAAACCTACGGGGTTATCAAGCTAACCCAAAAAGGTGTTGATTTTATAAAAACCCCAACATCATTTATGATGACTGAAGACCATTCCTTCAAACAGGCCAATGATGATATTGTTGTTGCCAATAAAGGTGTTGGTTTAGTTGCTGATACAGCTCTTTTTAAATTGCTTAAGGCAGAACTTAAGGCCACAGCAGATAGGTTAAGTTTGCCACCGTATGTTATTTTTCAAGAGCCTTCTTTAGAGGATATGGCTTTAAAATATCCTATAACCATTGAGGAGCTATCAAATGTTCATGGAGTAGGAGAGGGTAAGGCAAACAAATATGGAAAGAACTTTGTTGCTCTTATCAAAAAATATGTAGATGAAAATGAGATAGAGCGCCCAGATGATCTGGTGGTTAAATCTACAGGTAGTAACAGTGCCAATAAATTATACATAATCCAAAATGTAGACAGAAAATTACCCCTTACCGATATTGCAGATTCTAAAGGGCTCCCTATGGAGGAGCTCATCAAGCAAATGGAGGCTATTGTGTATAGCGGCACAAAGTTAGATATTAGTTATTGGGTGGATGAAATGTTGGATGAAGACCAGCAAGAAGAAATTCATGAATATTTTTTAGAATCTGAGACAGACAAAATTGATGATGCCATGCAAGAGTTTGATGGAGAGTATGACGATGAAGAACTACGTGTCTACAGAATCAAGTTTATTAGTGAGGTAGCAAATTAGTAGCATATCATATAAAAGTAATAGTGCCCTACTGTTTTTATCAGTGGGGTCTTTTTTTTGAGCTAGTTTACAGTTACAAAATTTTAAAAATAAGTATTGATTTATGTAATGATAAACAGTAACTTTGCGCTTTCAAAATCCAAAGCATATGCTTTGAACAATCATTTAAAAAACGATTATGCAAGACGGTATTTACGTTAAAATAACAACAGAAAAAGGGACAATTCTTGGACAATTAACTTACAAAAGAACTCCTGGAACAGTAGCGAACTTTGTGGCGCTAGCAGAGGGAAATCTTGAAAACAGTGCAAAGCCTCAAGGAACACCTTATTATGATGGCTTAACCTTTCACCGTGTTATTCCAGATTTTATGATACAAGGAGGAGATCCAGCAGGAACAGGCTCTGGAGGTCCAGGTTATAGTTTTGACGATGAGTTTCATCCAGAACTAAAGCATGATAAGCCAGGTGTTTTTTCTATGGCAAATTCTGGTCCATCAAGCAATGGTAGTCAGTTTTTTATAACACATGTTCCAACAAATTGGTTAGACAACAAACATTCTGTTTTTGGTTATGTTGTAGAAGGGCAAGATATTGTTGACGCAGTTGCACAAGGAGATACCATGAACATGGAGATTATTCGTGTTGGTGAACAGGCCCAAGCTTTTAATGCTGTTGAGGTTTTTAGAAATTTTACGGGAGCAAAGGCAGAAAGAGAAGCTGCAGCAAAAAAGGCACAAGAAGATTCTATGAAGGATCTAGTAGCTGGCTTTGACAGAACAGAAAGCGGTCTTTACTATAAAATAATCCAAAAAGGAGACGGTGTTAAGCCAACTTCTGGACAAACAGTATCTGTGCATTACAAAGGGATGTTGCCAGAAGGTACCACCTTTGATTCTTCTTATGATAGAGGGACCCCTATTGATTTTCCAGTAGGTATGGGCCACGTTATTGCTGGTTGGGATGAAGGTATTATGCTTCTAAACAAAGGTGATAAAGCTCGTTTTGTTATCCCAAGTGATTTAGGATATGGTGCACAAGGCGCTGGTGGTGTTATTCCTCCAAACGCTACACTTATATTTGATGTAGAACTCATGGATATTAAAGGTTAGTAACCTCTTTATAACTATATAAAAAACGCCTCAAAGTTCTTGAGGCGTTTTTTTATTTTAGCTCAAATTTAAAATTATGACTCAAACTTCTATACAATATCCAATAGGTAAACTTTCAATTCCTGCCACCATAACGCCTGCTCAAGTTTCTGAGGCTATTGAGGTATTGCGTGTATTTCCGCAACAATTAAAGATGACATTATTAGATGTTACCGAAACTAAACTAGACACCCCTTATAGAGAGGGTGGATGGTCTTTACGTCAATTAATTCACCATATTTCAGATTCACATAGCCACTGCTACAATAGAATGCGCTGGGCATTAACAGAAGATGCTCCGCTTGTAAAATCTTATGATCAAGATTTGTTTGCCGCTATGGATGATTATAAAACAGCACCCATAGCCTGGTCATTAACCCATATAGAAATGTTACACCACAAGATCGTTTACATTCTGCAACGTATAAATGGGAAACAGTGGAATAGATGTTTTGTGCATCCACAAACTCAGGCTGAGGTAAGTATTAAAGAAATGGCATTAACCTACGCTTGGCACAGTATGCATCATTTTATGCATATAAAAAACGCGCTGTAATTAGGACATGTTTTCAATTAAAAACCTAGAATAACACATTGTAATTCTAGGTTTTTTGTTTTTAAAAAGCGGCTATGTTTTCTTACTCTTATTTGATTATTGCTTCCATTTAATATTACAACCAATACTTGGTTTTTGATCCTTATGCTGTGGTCTGTTATTTAAAATATGATCCATGGCTTCACGTAAATCTCTTCCATTTACAGGAATGCCGTTACCAGGTCTAGAATTATCAAGTTGTCCACGGTATACAAGCTTCATTTTCTCATCAAATAAATAAAAATCTGGAGTACATGCTGCATCATAAGCCTTGGCAACTTCTTGACTAGGGTCATACAAATAAGAAAAAGGATACCCTTGTTCTCTGGCGGTATTACGCATTTGCTCTGGGCTATCTTGTGGGTAGTTTTCTACGTCATTACTGCTAATGGCTACAAAGCCAAATCCCATTACTCTGTAATCATTACACAAGCGCACCAGCTCCTCATTAACATGTTTTACAAAAGGGCAATGGTTGCATATAAACATTACAACCGTTCCTTTTTTGCCCCTCACATCCTCTAAAGAAATCAAGGTGTTAGATATGGTGTCAAGCAATTTAAAACTTGGAGCTTTTGTGCCTATTGGCAACATTGTAGAAGGGGTTAAAGACATTTTTAGTTTTTTTATGAGACGCTAAGGTACAAGATAGGTCTTTAAATACTATATTAGATACAAATTTAACGTATGGAAATTTCCTGGAATGATTTTGAAAAAATAGAAATGAGAATTGGCACCATTTTAAAGGTGAAAGATTTCCCAGAAGCTAGAAACGCTTCCTATCAATTATACATTGATTTTGGAGCTGTTATTGGAGTTAAAAAAACTTCAGCGCAAATTACTGCCTTGTACACCAAACAAGCTTTATTAGGAAGACAAATTGTAGGAGTCGTAAATTTCCCAAGTAAACAAATAGGCCCTATGATGAGCGAGTGTTTAGTGTTAGGAGCAGTCTCTGGCAAAGAGGTAACGCTACTACATCCTGATATGAAGGTTGAAAACGGGTTACGAATCAGCTAAGGGTATCTAGATAAAAGAAGTATTGTTAGATTTCTGCATCCATCATATCTGTAACTACATGATACCGCGGATCGTCAATGGCATCTTTAATAATGGTCTTAAACTCAGGGTTCCATTTCAGTAACATCGCTTTACAGTCTGGGCTCAAATGCGTTAAGGTGACTTTTTTACCAGCCTCGAGATATTTATTAGAAATGTTATGCAAGGCCTCAACTCCAGAATGATCTCCTACTTTAGATTCTATAAAGTCTATTTCAACATGACTAGGGTCTGTGGATACCTCAAATTTACTATTAAATCCTGTCGTAGAACCAAAGAATAATGGCCCCCAGATTTCGTATACCTTAGTACCATCTTCTTTTGTGCGTTTTCTTGCTCTAATCATTGTTGCACTTTTCCATGCAAAAGACAATGCGCTCATAATAACTCCGGCAATAACCGCAATGGCTAAATCTTGCCAAACTGTGATGGCGGATACAGCGATAAGTACAACAGCATCTGTACGAGGAATTTTGTGTAAAATTCTAAAACTACTCCAAGCAAAGGTGCCAATAACAACCATAAACATAACCCCTACTAAAGCTGCAATAGGAATTTGTTCTATTAGAGGCGCTCCAAAGAGCACAAAACACAATAATGCTATGGCTGCAGTAGCACCAGATAAGCGGCCACGACCCCCAGAGTTAATATTGATAATAGACTGTCCAATCATAGCACAACCACCCATACCTCCAAAGAGGCCATTTAAGATATTGGCTCCACCTTGGGCCACACATTCACGATTACCACTACCGCGTGTTTCTGTCATCTCATCAATAAGGTTAAGTGTCATCAGGCTTTCTATAAGGCCAACAGCTGCAAGAATAAGCGCCGTTGAGCCAATGAGACCCCAATGTCCTTTAAGGGTATAAAATAAGGTGAATATTTGATCTTGAAAACTTGGAAGGCCGCCTTGAAGTCCTTCACCACCTCCGTCTTTAATGAATGAGCCAACGGTAGATACTTCTATATTTCCAAAGATAACAATTGCGGCAACTATCACAATGGCAATAAGTGCGGCAGGAATTTTTTTAGTAAGTTTAGGAAGTCCATACATAATGGCCATCGTAAGGCACACTAGCCCTAACATCATCCAAAGGTTATCCCCAGACATCCATTGCATTTCTCCGTTTATATTTTCTTTAAAAAGACCAAGTTGAGACAAGAAAATTACGATAGCCAAACCATTTACAAAGCCCATCATTACAGGGTGGGGTATAAGGCGCACAAATTTCCCTAATTTAAAAATACCTGCTGAAATTTGAATTGCTCCAACAATTAATAAGGTAATAAACAACCATTGTAGGCCAAGGTTTTCAATCGGAACAGATAGTGCATCACCAACCTGATTTCCTTTTTGAATAAGAAAAACCATTACAACTGCCATGGCGCCTGTTGCTCCACTAATCATACCCGGTCTACCACCAAAAAGTGCGGTAACAATACCCATCATAAAAGCACCATACAAACCTACAAGTGGGTCTATACCTGCAACAAATGCAAATGCAACAGCTTCTGGAACCAGGGCTAGTGCAACGGTTAATCCAGAAAGGATATCATTTTTAGGATTTTGTGTGAAATTTTTAATGGTTTTTTGTAGTAGCATACCTTGTTGTTTTTTCAAGCCGCAAAGATATGCTTTTGCATGGGCTTGGCTTGCTGGATTTTACTTTTTTTGCTTGTTATAAATCAAGCAACATTTCTGGTCTTTTTTATTGGAAGGTTTTAATGCGGTGTTTTAAGTACTTTGCCTTGATTTTAATTTACATTTTTTAGGCTTTACCCTTACAGTATGTTTTTGTAGTTTTGAGAAAAAGCATTTTAAGTTATATGAAAGAAGAATTAGTCATCCTGGTAGATAAAAATGATACGCAAATAGGTCTTATGCCAAAAATGGAGGCTCATGAAAAAGGAATTTTACACAGAGCTTTTTCTGTATTTGTGTTGAATGACAATGGCGCTTTAATGTTGCAACAACGCGCATTACACAAATACCACTCTCCTGGATTATGGACCAATACCTGTTGCAGCCATCAACGAGATGGTGAGTCTAATATACAGGCTGGTACAAGAAGATTACAAGAAGAGATGGGTTTTGTTACAGATCTTACGCATGCTACTTCTTTTATCTACAAGGCACCGTTTGATAATGGATTAACAGAGCATGAGTTGGACCACATAATGCTCGGAAACTATAGTGGTGACCCAGTTATAAACAGGGACGAGGTAGCGGCATGGAAATGGATGGCCGTAGAGGATGTTAAGGCAGATATAAAAGCAAACCCAGATCAATACACGGTTTGGTTTAAAATTATATTTGACAAATTCTATAGCTTCATACGCCTATAAGTTTGACGATCTCCTGAAAAGTTCCCTTTAACACTACCCATAAGTTGTGCCGAGAAAACTGAAACAAGAAAAAAACACGTACACGTTTTTTTGATAGGTAGGCCAGAGGATGTCTAATTGGCGTTGTTATGGTAAGAAAATTAAAGAAAAAACTGCTTTACTTTTGCAAGGTTATATTGTGTAAGAGTTTGTAACTTTGCAACTTATTAATTAGTAATTTAAAAACCGCACTTGGCGTAACACATTATGGCAAATAAGAGAGATTTAAAAAAAGATATCAACTACGTAATGGGAGATATCATTGAAGCTGTATACATTTGGGAGTTAACAAACCCTTCAAAAGAAACCAAAGAGTCTCAATCTATCATTGATGATGCAATTGTAGGATTTGATGAATTGATTGTAAAGGTTAACCAAAGAGACCTTGAGAATGCCAAAGCGCATTTTAAAGCTGTAAATCAAGAGCTTGAAGCTAAAGGAAGAGCCTTGATAGATAGAATTAATAAAATGTAATACACCTATTGATTATAAATAAAAGCTCCACTGCGGTATCGTAGTGGAGCTTTTTTTATGTGCCTAGTTTTTTAGGTACAGAATATAAAAAAATCCCGTTGCATTTGCAACGGGATTTTTACTACGAAATAATATGATTATTGGATTGTCTTATTTTACTTTCTTTACAATTGCTTCAAAAGCTTCTGGATGGTTCATTGCTAAATCTGCAAGAACCTTACGGTTCAATTCAATTCCTGCTGTTTTCATCCCTCCCATAAATTGAGAGTAAGACATTCCGTGTTGGCGTGCACCTGCGTTGATACGCGTGATCCACAATGCTCTAAAAGTTCTCTTTTTGTTTCTACGGTCTCTGTATGAGTAAGACATTGCTTTGTCTACTGCATTTTTGGCTACCGTCCAAACATTCTTTCTTCTTCCAAAGTAACCTTTGGCTTGTTTTAATACTTTTTTTCTACGTGCTCTTTTGGCAACGCTGTTTACTGATCTTGGCATAATTTAATTGTTTTTTGTAGCAGGCGACTCATTTGTGTGAGTTCTTTTATATTGGCCTAACTCCAGGGTTATAAAATTTAGTTAACCGCAAAGCAATTACTTCATTCGAAGCATTTGTTTTACATTACTCTCGTCAGATTTGTCTACCAAACCATCGTGAGTTAATTTAAGCTTACGTTTTTTAGACTTCTTTGTTAAGATGTGACTCTTAAAAGCGTGCTTTCTTTTGATTTTACCAGTACCTGTTAGCTTGAAACGCTTCTTTGCACTAGATTTTGTTTTTTGTTTAGGCATTATTGCTTCTTTTAAATATTATTTCGTTGTTTCTCTTTTGGTACACGTACCTACTGAGAGGTTATATAAATAAGTCCCTAAGGATCAAATTTTAGTTTCAATAGTTTTACACTATTTCTTTTTTGGAGCAATGAACATAATCATTCGTTTTCCCTCCAGTTTTGGCATTTGCTCTACCTTTCCTAATTCTTCAAGTTCTTGAGCCAATTTTAATAATAAAATTTCTCCTTGATCCTTATAGATAATAGAACGCCCTTTAAAAAATACATATGCTTTTAATTTCGCTCCATCTTTCAAGAACTTTTCAGCATGTTTCTTTTTAAACTCATAATCATGATTATCAGTATTAGGACCAAACCTAATTTCTTTGATAATCACTTTTGTTGCCTTAGACTTCAATGACTTCTCGCGCTTCTTCTGCTCGTAGACAAACTTTTTATAGTCCATAACTTTACAAACCGGTGGGCTTGCATTTGGAGAAATTTCTACAAGATCTAACTCTTGCTCTTCCGCAATGGCTAATGCTTTGCGAGTAGGATAAACACCAATCTCAACATTGTCACCTACAAGTCGTACTTCTTCTGCACGAATTCTTCGGTTGATATTGTGTTGGTCTTCTTTAATGATCCTTGCAGGACCCCTACTTCTTTTTCTTCTTATTGCTATGGCTTCTTTTTTTTTGAATACACACCTAGATGCGTACCTGTTTAATAATTATGGACTTACTCCACGTTAAATTCTTTAATTTCTTCTTTTACAGCTTTGTTTATCATCGCTGCAAAGGCTTCAACACTCATAGTTCCTTGATCTCCTTCACTGTGCTTTCTTACAGATATTGTGCCGTCTTTCTCTTCTTGTTCCCCTACAATTAGCATATACGGGAGTTTGTTGAGTTCTGCCTCGCGAATTTTCTTTCCAATAGTTTCATTTCTATTGTCCACAAGGGCGCGAATTTCGTGATTTTCAAGCAAATTTAAAACTTTTTGAGCGTATTTTTCATATTTTTCGCTCAATGATAATATTGTGACCTGTTCTGGCATCAACCATAAAGGGAAATTTCCGCCGGTATGCTCCAGTAATATTGCCACAAAACGTTCCATACTACCAAAGGGCGCTCTGTGTATCATCACTGGTCTGTGAAGCTCATTGTCACTACCTTTGTATGTTAAATCAAAACGTTCAGGAAGATTGTAATCTACCTGTATTGTTCCTAGTTGCCAGCTTCTTCCAAGGGCATCTTTTACCATAAAATCTAACTTAGGACCATAAAAAGCTGCCTCTCCAGATTCTACTACATAATCAAGTCCTTTGTCTTTTACGGCGCTTAAAATTGCATTTTCAGCCTTTTCCCAAGTTTTTACATCACCTATGTACTTTTCTGGCTTGCTTAAATCTCTAACAGAAACTTGAGTTGTGAAGTTCTCAAAACCTAAAGATCCAAATACATATAATACAAGATCAATAACATTTTTAAATTCTTGGTCTAATTGGTCTGGAGTACAAAATATATGTGCATCATCTTGAGTAAAACCTCTTACTCTAGTTAGACCGTGTAGTTCTCCACTTTGCTCGTAGCGGTATACTGTTCCAAATTCTGCAAATCGTTTTGGTAGGTCTTTATATGAAAATGGTTTTGTGTTATATATCTCACAATGGTGTGGGCAGTTCATGGGTTTAAGCATAAACTCTTCGCCATCGTTAGGCGTCTTTATTACTTGAAAACTGTCTTCTCCGTATTTCTCAAAGTGCCCGGAGGTAACATACAATTCTTTACTTCCTATATGAGGAGTCATGACCATTTCATACCCCGCTTTCTTTTGTGCTTTTTTCAAAAAGTTCTCAAGACGCTCACGCAGTGCCGTTCCCTTAGGTAGCCAAAGCGGTAATCCTTGACCTACTTTTTGTGAGAAGGTGAAAAGCTCTAGTTCTTTTCCTAGCTTTCTGTGATCTCTTTTCTTTGCTTCTTCTAAAAGGGCTAGGTATTGTTTTAGTTCCTTTTGTTTAGGGTAACTAACTCCATAAATACGGGTAAGTTGTTTGTTTTTTTCGTCTCCTCTCCAGTAAGCGCCAGCTATGCTCATTAATTTTACTGCTTTCACATAACCCGTATGAGGAAGGTGTCCTCCTCTACATAAATCTGTAAAGTTATCATGATCACAAAAGGTGATGGTTCCGTCTTCTAAATTTTCTATGAGTTCTACTTTGTACTCATTTGCTTGGTTTTTGTAGAAATCTAAGGCTTCTTTTTTAGTGGTAGAACGCAAAGAGAACGTGTGTTTTCCTCTTGCTATCTCAAGCATTTTATCTTCTACAGCCGCAAGATCTTTTTCTGAAAAGCTAAGTTCTCCGAAATCTACATCATAATAAAACCCAGTTTCAATGGCGGGTCCAATGGTTAATTTTATACCAGGATAGGATTCCTGTAATGCTTGAGCTAAAATATGTGCCGATGAATGCCAAAAAGCCTTTTTACCAGCCTCGTCTCTCCAGGTGTATAACACTAGGCTTCCATCATGGGTTAGGGGAGTGCTGCTTTCTATGGTTTGACCGTTGTATGCTGCTGAAATCACATTTCTAGCCAAGCCTTCGCTTATGCTCAGTGCGACGTCCATTGGTGTTACTCCTTCTTCTAGTTGCTTTACACTTCCATCTGGTAAGGTAATTGCTATCATAGTTTACAAATTTTAAACAGCAAATATACTATTGTTGTTATAATACTCCGTATCATTTTATTGTTTTATGTCTACTTTTTTATGGCCTAAGCTGCACATAGCTATTGTTTGACAATAATACACTAAGGGCTTGTTTGCTTGCCAACTTTACTCAATGAAAAAGGGGCGCCCAAGTTTGTTTTGTTTTAAAAGGCTAGCCTTTGATCTTTATTTTTTTAGAAACGAATCTCTTTTGGCTTTTTATAGAATAAATTCGGCCTCATTTTATTAAAAGATTAGAAGTCTTTGCCTTTTGATTACCCGCTATTAACAGGGGTTCTACCTGTTTTTCTCACTATGGTGTTTAAAGCATACATATATTAAGGTATAATAGGCTCCTTATTTTTTTATACCCTAATCTATGCTGTTTCAATGATTTAAAAAACAAACATAAAAAAAACAAAAAAAAAGCTTGTTTTTGTTTGGAGCGCTAAAATAAACAGATGTATATTTGCAGCCGCTTACAAAACGAAATAACAGTAAGATTGCTAAGCCAACAACGTTCTTTAAATTTTTATTAAATATTTTTTCAAAAGTATTGTAGGTTTAAAAAACTGTTGTACATTTGCAGCCGCCTAAAGAATGAGTGAATCAAAAACACGAGTTACAAAAGCGCACAAAAGTAAAATAAGTTCATTGAGATATTGAAATTGACAGCGTATGAATTTGATTGGAAACGATCATTTTCTTACAAAGAAACTAAACTAAGTTAAAAAATACCTGAGAAATTTTTTTGAGAGGGCTTTTGGTTGTA
>Ga0233426_10000112_pt1 | contig 92752 bp, 81 predicted proteins | sample SI_118_April2016_6_FD_179875 | JGI IMG/M metagenome (GOLD analysis project Ga0233426, IMG submission 179875) | Seawater microbial communities from Saanich Inlet, British Columbia, Canada - SI_118_April2016_10_MG | ecosystem: Environmental > Aquatic > Marine > Inlet | place: Canada: British... | reverse complement strand
TCGTACTGAGTTTCATCGGTCATTGATTGGATGACATCAGAACCCATATTTGACGTCATCACGATTACTGTATTACGAAAATCTACGGTACGACCCTGACCATCAGTGAGTCTGCCGTCTTCTAACACTTGTAATAAGATATTGAAGACATCAGAGTGCGCCTTTTCAACTTCATCTAACAACAGCACAGAATAAGGTCGGCGGCGCACAGCCTCTGTCAAGTAACCACCTTCTTCGTAACCCACATAGCCTGGAGGTGCTCCAATAAGACGAGATACTGAGTGCTTTTCCATAAATTCAGACATATCTATGCGCACCATAGCCTCTTCTGTATCAAATAAGAAAGTGGCTAACGATTTGCTCAACTCAGTTTTACCGACCCCTGTTGGACCAAGAAATAGAAAAGATCCATTAGGACGATTTGGGTCTGCCAAACCAGAGCGTGATCGGCGCACAGCGTTAGCTACACTGGATAAAGCTTCAGCTTGACCAATCACTTGCTGGTGCAAAACCTGTTCCATATTTAGTAGCTTTTCTCGCTCGCCCGCCAACATTCGACTGACGGGGATGCCCGTCCACATACTCACCACTTCAGCAATTTCTTCTTCACCCACCTTACTGCGCAGCAAAGTTGTTTCTACCTCTTCGCTTTCATGGGCTGCCTGCAAGCGCTTTTCTAGATCTGGAATTGCACCATATTGTAATTCAGACATGCGCCCCAGATCACTATTACGACGCGCCACCTCTAGTTCTTGCCTGGCCACTTCTAGGTCTTCTTTAAATTGTTGCACACCATACACAGAAGCCTTTTCTGAATTCCAAATTTCTAATAAATCAGCAAATTCTTTTTCTTGCTGGGCCAGTTCATCATCTAAGCTTTTTAAACGCGCTGCCGCTGCCTTATCTTTTTCTTTGCGGAGTGCTTCACGCTCAATCTTCAATTGGATCATGTGCCGCTCTAACCTATCCATTACCTCAGGCTTGGAATCCATTTCCATACGAATACGACTGCCTGCCTCGTCAATTAAATCGATCGCTTTATCGGGTAACTGGCGATCGGTAATATAACGCTGAGATAGTCGCGCAGCCGCAATAATGGCCGAATCAGTAATATCCACCCCATGATGCAATTCATAACGCTCTTTTAAACCACGTAAAATAGCAATAGTAGCCTGCTCTGTCGGCTCACCCACAAAAACTTTTTGGAACCGACGTTCTAAAGCCGCATCTTTCTCAATGTACTTGCGATATTCATCAAGGGTGGTGGCACCCAAACAATGCAACTCGCCCCGAGCTAGGGCTGGCTTTAGCATATTGCCAGCATCCATGGTACCTTCGCCTTTACCAGCGCCCACCATGGTGTGAATTTCATCGATAAAAAGAATGACATTGCCTTCTTGCTTACTTAACTCTCGCAGCACACTCTTGAGACGCTCTTCAAATTCACCACGGTATTTTGCGCCTGCGATAAGGCTGCCCATGTCTAGAGAAAGCACTTGTTTGCCTAGCAAACCCTCAGGCACTTCTCCATTGATAATGCGCTGCGCAAGGCCCTCTACGATCGCTGTCTTACCAACACCCGGCTCACCAATCATTACTGGGTTGTTTTTGGTGCGGCGTTGCAACACTTGTATCGCACGACGAATTTCATCATCGCGACCAATCACAGGATCTAACTTGCCAGCTGCGGCTAACTCAGTCAGGTTAACAGTAAATTTATCTAATGCCTGGCGCTCTTCTTCTGCACCTTGACTATTGACTTGATCTCCACCACGCAGTTTGTCAATGGCTTGGGTTAATTTGGCCGTCTTTACGCCCGCTTTTGCTAATAAGCCACCAACACCATTTTTATCTTGCACTAACGCTAAGATGAGTTGTTCGCTGGAGACAAATTGATCGCCTAATTTGCCTGCCGTTTTTTCAGCTTGGTTAAACAAACGCGATAAGCCACTGCCAAAGTGAATATCACCACTTTCGTTAGCGACTTTTGCCATATTATTCAGACGTTTACTTAACTGGGTTTGTAACATAGGCATGTCTGCTCCAGCCTGAACCAACAAAGACTGTGCAGATCCACCTTGTTGCTGCAGTAAAGCGCTGAGCATGTGCTCAGGTTCAATAAACTGGTGATCTAAGGTCAAGGCCAAGGATTGGGCTTCACCCATAGCAGCCTGTAAACGGTTAGTAAGTTTTTCAAAACGCATAATACAACCCCAATAATACCTGCCAGGGCTTTTCAGAAGGGTCTGAATAAGAGGGCATGGTCATTAATATCTGGTTTAGTTATGGGGCCTTAGGTGGATTAATTCAAGTGACTGCAGTATTAATATTAGAATAATCTAAATTATCCAAATTAAACTTGCCATGCGCCCACTTTGGGGATCTCGCCGATGGGAATAAAAATGTTCAGCGTCCGATAAGGTACAGTGCTCACCGCCAAATACCTGAGTTACCCCCAGTCCAGCCAATTCCTTACGAGCCAAAGCATACAGGTTACCCATCCACTTATTGGGTTTTGTGTTGACAGGGGTAAATTCTTGAGGGACGTGCGATGGATCAATATCAAAGGCCGCTAGGACGTCAGGTCCTACCTCAAAAGCATCAGGCCCAATGGCGGGACCCATCCACACCAAAATACTTGCAGGATCAGCAAATGTTGCAACTACCTTACTCACGATGCCATTGGATAGTCCTTGCCAACCCGCATGCACAGCGGCCACCTGAGAACCAGACGTATTGCAAAAAAGAATGGGCAAGCAATCGGCGGTCATTACCACACAGGGCCAATTAAGGGCTCGCGTATAGCTGCCGTCAGCACTTCTCAAATTAGCTTCTTCAGGCAAATTCAATAATGTTGTAGAGTGCGTTTGATTCAGCCAAAAAGGTTGGCGCTCAAGTTTAAGGTCATGCTGTAATTGGAGGCGATGTTGCTCAACACGCTCTGGCAAATCATGCACGTGTCGAGCCAGATTGAATCCAGCTAAACCCATTTTTGTTTCGTCAACTCTTAACCCCCGATATGTCGACATTGCGCGCACATTTGCAGGAGCGGGCCAATTGGGTGTGAAGTAACACGATGACTGACCCATCGGCTTTATTAGAGCCGCGAGTGGGGGTTGAGCTTAGTATCGATACTAAGATGTTTGAGCAAGTCGGCTAAATCTGCAGGCAAATCTACCTCCCACTCCATATCTTCATGGGTAATGGGGTGCATTAACTCCAAGCGCTTGGCGTGCAGTGCTTGGCGCTTGAACCCGCGCAAACTATCCAAGAAGTCTTCGTCACAGCCTTTTGGGAGGCGATGGCGGCCACCGTACAAGGGATCACCCTGCAAGGGGTAGTTAATATGGGTCATATGCACACGGATTTGGTGAGTACGTCCTGTTTCTAACTTCAAGCGGATGTGGGTATGAGCTCGAAACCGGCGCAGAACCCGAAAGTGTGTTATGGCTTCTTTGCCAACGGCAGACACTGCCATTTTTAAGCGGTTCCGGCTATGACGCCCCATAGGCTCATCGACAGTTCCACCACCAGTAAGAACGCCTTGCACCACTGCTTCGTACTCGCGCCCCATACTGCGATCTTGCAACTGAGCCACTAACGACGTTTGCGCAGGAATAGTTTTGGCCACAACCATTAATCCGGTGGTGTCTTTGTCCAAGCGATGCACAATGCCTGCTCGGGGCACACCATTAAGTTGGGGACAATGATGCAATAGTGCGTTCAATAAAGTACCACCATGATGACCTGCAGCTGGGTGCACCACTAAGCCTGCGGCTTTATTAATAATCAAAATATGTTCATCTTCATAAACAATGTCGATATCAATGGGTTCTGGCTGCCACCGTTCTTGAATCTCTATTTTACATTCTAAGGTTATTTTTTCACCACCATAAAGCTTTTCTCTGGGACGCAACTGCTCTCCATTAACGAGAATACCGCCCTCTTCAATCCACTTTTTCAAGCGTGAGCGGGAGTAATCTGGGAATGCCACAGCGGCAATTTGGTCTACACGCATGCCGGCCCATTCTGGATCGACTTGCGTTTGGAGAGAAATAGTTTCGTGCATGTTAAGACTTTCGTTGGCGCTAATAAAGCTAGCATATTAAACTAGACTCTATTGTACAGTATTTGCGGGCAATTACGCTGCTCTAAAGACAATGATATACTCAACGCTCTCTGTAATCGGTAAGTTAAACACTATGCAACACAAGACTGCAAACCCCTTGCTCCACGTTTTCGCAATTTTGCTCACCAGCATTATGCTGAGTGCATGCTCTAGCACCACTAATAAAGAGCCTGTCGTAGAAGACGCTAAACCGGAAGCTGAACTCTATGCTAGCGCCATGGCCAAGCTAGAAGGCGGCAATTACCGCCCAGCCATAGAAGATTTAGTCGCAATGGAAGCACGCTATCCATACGGTCGCTATTCTGAACAGGCGCAACTTGAACTCATCTATGCTTATTATCGAAGCTTCCAGCCCGCTAAAGCCAAAACCGCTGCTGCGCGTTTTATCCGCTTACACCCAGACCATGAGCATGTTGATTACGCCTACTACTTAAAGGGTCTAACCGCTTTTGAAGAGAACAAAGGTGCCTTAGACCAATACATTGGTACAGACAAGGCAAAAAAAGATCCGGGGGCAGCCCGAGATTCCTTTACTGACTTTTCAACCTTAATTAAACGGTTCCCGAGCAGCGAGTACGCGGCCGATTCTCGAGTCCGCATGGTGTATTTACGCAACTTATTAGCGGAACATGAGATTCATGTGGCAACCTATTACATATCGATTAAGGCGTGGCTAGCTGCAGCAAACCGTGCCAAGTATGTGGTCGAGAATTACCAACTTACGCCGGCCGTAGAAATCGCTTTGCAGATTATGGTGCAAGCTTATACTGAACTAGGTTTATCAGACAATGCCAGCAATGCCCAGCAAGTTTTAGACGCTAATTTCGGCACCCGCAACGCTTCAGAGGCCACCATTGACCCCAGTGAGGCTGATGAACAGCAAGCGCCCGAACCCCGATCTTGGCTAAGCCGCTTAACCTTTAACCTATTCGACTAACGAGCAGCTAGGTATCCCAGTTGCAATAAAGTGTAACTGGAGTTTGGCGCTTGTGCTCTGTTTGACCATAACGCTGCTCTAACTTTTCTTGCGCCTCGATGCAAATTGCCTTACCTTCTAGGTAGTCATCTATTTGGTCGTAGGTAATGCCTAATGAGTCCTCATCAGCTTGCTGCGGATTATTTTCTTCTAGATCTGCCGTGGGTGTTTTAGTCACTAACACGTCAGGTGCACCTAAGTGCCCTGCTAGGCTGCGGACTTGGCGCTTGTTTAGCCCAAATAAGGGCGCAATGTCACAAGCCCCATCGCCATGTTTGGTAAAAAAGCCAGTAATCGCTTCCGCACCATGATCTGTGCCAATCACTAACGCATTGAGCAAGCTTGCAACATAATATTGAGCACTCATTCTTGCCCGAGCCTTATTGTTGCCCCTTGAGAAGTCCAATTTGTAGGCACTTGGTTTAACTAGGTTGATGAACGATTCAGCTCCTCTATCTAAGCCCTTAACCATGGCCTCTATATTAATTTCCAGTCTTTGGCTGGGTTGAATAAAGTCCAAGGCTAACTGAGCATCACTTTCGTCAGCTTGCACGCCATAGGGCAAACGCACAGCGATGAATTGATACTCACTGGTGCCATGTTGTTGATTTAATTTATCACACGCCATTTGCGCTAACTTACCTGCTGTGGTCGAGTCCACACCCCCTGATAGACCTAACACCAGCTTTTTAACTCCCGCTGAAACCATGCTGTGCTGAAGGAACTCAACTCGCCTGGTCACTTCAAAGTTGATATCGATCGAAGGTCGCGTGTGCAAGGCTGATATAATTTTGTGCTGTTGAGAAGCGCTCATGTATTTGCTCCAAAGTGCTAGTTTAAATTGAATTCTACCCCAAATCACCATGAAAGTGATTACCTGCAGGCTTGGATTTCACCCCCTTTACCAAGACTTTTCACTTCACCTGTGTCGGATAGACTGAGCTGCGAGCAGCGCGTGTCATGACCTTGTGGTCCATCAATGTTAATCGTTGCTAACAGAATAAAACCCCTTTCTGTGAGCTGTATTTGGTAGCTATAACGCAGTGTATCTAAGTCTGGGGTCACTGATGCGATATCTGCAAAATAGTGTCCATACTGTAGATGCCACATTTCCTGCTGTAAGCCAATACGATGCAACTGCAGCCATGCTTCTTGACGACCTGCAGCTAATTGATTCTGTCGCCATGCAGGCAAGGCCATAGCCACGATAACACTGACCAGCGCCAGTACCAATAATAACTCCATAAGACTGAAACCATGCTCATCACGGCGCATCGACATACACCCTCTGCTGAAGCAAGGGCGGCCATTTGTTGACCGTTTGTTGGATTGCCTGATGCTCTTGTCTTGTCATGCGCAAACTCAAATGCGCCTGTGACATTAACATCACCACACCGGCAGCAACCAACGATATCACCATTACTAGAGTTAATAACAACCAACCCTGTTGTGAGCATCGACAGCATGGTATTAAATGGGGCCCAAAGCCTGGAGGGTTAGGCACACACATGATCTAAACGCCAAATAAACATCACTCTATGCAGCACTACTTCATCTTCTCCATGCCATTCCCACTGACTTTTCCCTAGCGCTCTTAACTGTCGACTCGCTCCAAGCCTCAACTGTAAACTGACCCTCACTTGATGTAATTTTACTAACCCATTAATTTGATAACTCGGACGCCACTGATCAATTTGGCAGTCTTGATCACTATCGATGCCAAAAGACAGATCCATGGCTTCAATGTTTGCTAAAAAGCCACTCGATCGGCCTCCATGTCTGCGCCGTGTTAGGCCGTGTGCACGAGCGTTATGGGCATATTCATAGTGCACACAGCGACCTTGATAGGAACGCATTAGGGTGATTTTTTGATCATTACCATGGGTCACCCCAGCACCACATAAATGACGCCAGTCATTGAGTAGTTGAGCTACCGCCAACTGACTTTGGGATTGCGCCTTGACGACTACCTGGGCTAATAATTTATGTTCATTGAACTGCACTAAACTGGCCATAATGGCCACCATAATTAGCCCTGCAAAGGCTAGGCTGAGCACCATTTCTAAAAGGGTAAAGCCGTATAAACTGTCAGATGCCATTAGAGGGCCATTTTTATGGACACACACACGACCTCCGTCGGGCATTGACCCACCGCACCCGAAAGTGCTTGAGACCACCTTAATTGAATAACCAACACCCCACCACTGCTGCATTTATGAGCGCATTTTATGTGAAGTTCAGCATTAGGTAGTGGCTGCAATTTCGATTGCCAATGGCTTGCCCACGCTTGAGCCATTGTTATTGGACTACAGTAGCTGCCATTTAAGCAGCCTGTGAGTGTCGCCATTGATTTACCGTCCAGCCATTGATAGTGGTTGGGATAGGCCCATACCTGCTTGACTACTTGATCCAATAGGCGATTAGCATAATGCAGTTGCTGACTGTAAATGAGCACTTTTTGACTATGACTTTGAGCTGTAAAAAGTAATAAAAACATCACGCTAGACAAACCTAGGCTTAACAGTACTTCGATCAGTGCCAAGCCATATTGACGACCATTGTGGTGGTTTTTTTGATTGATTGGCAGTTGACCTAAATGCATGGCGCTGTCGTTTTTCGCACTCGCCCACTTGACGATATAACTAATGCGTAACCCAAAGTTTGTTGATGATCAGCGGCATAATTAACCTCAGCAAGGCACAGAACCATGGTGCCCGATTGGGCCGTATTACCTGCGCGATTGAAACTAACTTGGTGGCCACGGTTAAACTGAAAAGATAGACGCTTGTTTATTTGCCATTGTGATAAAGGGGTTTCTGAGGCTTGCCAGAGGCCATCTTTATTCGCATCTAAGTAGACCAAAAAACCTGCTGACGAACCACACACCTGAGACCAGCATAAGCTCACCTTGGCGCTTTTTTGTAGACTCGTGAAGCGGGCAAAACGAATTTGTTGGGCTAACTTTTGACCTTCATCATGCAAAGATTGCAGATGCCAGGCAGAGTAAATTTGAGGGAGGCCTAGGCTGGCCAAAATAGCCATGAGAGCCAAAACAATCAGCAGTTCAAGTAAGCTCCAAGCGGAACAAACACAAGAATATTTTAACTGAGATTGGAATAAGCGCATGACAACATCCTTATTGGCTGCTGTCTAAGTGTAGCTCAGTTTGCTAAATTATCTCGTATGGCCATGCTTTGCAAATAGCAGCACCTGGTGTTTTTAAGGGCCAATATCACCAGACAGTGATAATTTGCACTTCGAATTTGAGTTCCACTCCTGCTAATGGGTGATTAAAATCCATCACTACGTCGTCGCCATCGATGGTTTTTACGACCCCGGGTAACTCCGTGTTAGCCGCATCAGAGAAACTCACAACAAGACCCTGCTCTAGCACCATGTCAGGGCCAAATTGATGCCGCTTAAGGGTTTGTAAGTTAGCAGGATTGTGTTGGCCAAAGCCATTTTCTGGAGCCACAGTAAAGGTTTTGTGATCACCGACCATCAGCCCGATCAAACAGGCCTCAAAACCAGCCAGTAAATTACCATCACCAATAGTAAGTTCTACAGGAGCTTTATCAAAGGTACTGTCTATGGTGGCGCCATTAGCATGATGTAAGGCGAAATTTAATGTCAAATGGGATGATGCGTTAACGCTCTGAGTCACGCTTTGCTGCCTTTTCTGTTTGCCAAAAATCTATAAATAAACCCACCACTCCTATAAAAATGACACTATCTGCCAAATTAAATGCTGGGAAGTAATAAGGTGGGTAATAAACCAAAAGGTAATCGACTACATAACCGTTAACCAAGCGGTCAACCAAATTGCCAAGAGCACCCGCCAATACCAAGCTTAAGCTCAGCCCCAATAAAGTTTGATGTTTAGGCGTGCGTCTTAACCACATGATGAGCCATATACTAATGCCCAAGGCGATAATGGAAAAAAACCACCTTTGCCAACCTGGCTGCGAGGCTAAAAAACTAAAGGCAGCTCCCTTATTGTGCACTAAAATAAGGTCAAAAAAGGGCAGTATATTGAGCCTTTCTGCATAGTTAAAATGCTGGCTGATGAGCCATTTGATGTATAGATCCAAAACCCATAACACCATGATTAACCCTATGAAACGCTTCAAGGCTGACGTTTCTAGCACCTTAGGCAAAGTGACGTACCTCACCATCACCACTCACATTGTCAACACAACGACCACAAAGTTCTGGCTCTTCAGCAACCACGCCTACATCTGGGCGATGGTGCCAACAGCGCTCACACTTCATGTGCCTTGAGGCGAGTATATCGACCCGCAAGCCAGCACACTCTGTCTCTTCCCCACAACTTTGATCAGTCGCAAGAGAAGCTTTTGAAGTGAGCAATACAAAGCGCAACTCATCCCCCAATTGCTCAAGCTGGGCATGTAACTCTGGCGCTGCGTATAAAGTGATTTCAGCACTCAAAGAACCACCAATCACACCTTGATTACGATGGGTTTCTAAACATTTATTGACCGCCTGCTTAACACTCATGATTTGAGCCCAGTAGTCGGCCGTCATATTGGTTACCTTGGCCTGAGGGATAGCATACCAAGTGTCTAACTGCACGGAGTCGGCCCGTGTTCCTGGAATATGATCCCACAACTCATCAGCAGTGAAACTTAAGATGGGTGCGATCCAGCGAGTCATCGTTTCGATGAGATGAAACATAGCTGTCTGCGCGGAGCGCCGAGCAAGGCTGTCTGCAGCGCAGGTGTACTGACGGTCTTTTATAATGTCTAGATAAAAACCACCTAAGTCTTGTGAACAAAAATGAGTGATTTTTTGATACACCGCATGGAAGTTATAACTATGATAGGCCGCCTCAATTTCTACTTGAAGTTCCCCCGCACGGCTCAGTACCCATTGATCTAAAGCCAGCATGTCATCAACTGCAACTAAGTTATCAGCAGGTGCAAAACCATTGAGGTTTGATAATAAAAAGCGCGCAGTATTGCGAATACGACGGTATGCATCAGCTGTGCGATTCAGAATTTCATCAGACACGGCCATCTCAGCACTAAAGTCTGAAGAGGCCACCCACAGACGGATAATATCTGCCCCTAAAGTATTGCAAACTTTTTGCGGTGACATCACGTTGCCAATGGACTTAGACATTTTTCGTCCTTGGCCATCCACAGTAAAGCCATGGGTCAACACACCCTTATAAGGCGCTACACCATGCATCGCAATAGAGGTTTTTAGTGACGATTGGAACCAGCCTCGATGTTGATCTGAACCCTCAAGATAAAGATCTGCTGGGAAACGCAGTTCAGGGCGTTGCTCTAACACAGAAAAGTGGGTAGTACCCGAATCAAACCAAACGTCCATGGTGTCCGTGACTTTTTGATAATCTTCAGCCTCAGCACCCAAAAGATCTTTAGTCTCCAAATCAAACCATGCATCAATGCCATGTTCAGCTACTTTTTGTGCCACTTTTTCGAATAACTCAGCCGTGCGCGGGTGCAGCTCTTGCGTGTGTCGATTAACAAATAAAGTAATGGGCACACCCCAAGTTCGTTGGCGAGACACACACCAATCTGGGCTTGATGACAGCATGCCAGAAATACGAGCTGCGCCCCATTCTGGGTGCCAATCGACGTTTTTTACTGCATCCAAAGCCTGCTCTAACAGGCCATTTTCTGACATGGAAATAAACCACTGGGGCGTAGCACGGTAAATGAGTGGAGTCTTGGTGCGCCAGCAGTGGGCATAGCTATGGGTAATTTTAGCTTGGTGCACCAAGGTGCCATGGGCTTCTAGTGCTGCAACGACCTGATCATCCACCTTATAGACATGGGCGCCCGAGAACTCGCCCGCTGCATCAACAAATACACCATTGTCATCGACTAAATTGAGGGTGCCAATGCCATAAGTACGACCAACATTAAAATCATCCACACCATGATCTGGAGAGGTATGCACACTGCCAGTACCCGCTTCTGTAGTCACATGATCACCTAGAATCAAAGGCACTTGGCGGGCATCATAAAATGGATGCTGTAACGCTAAATTTTCTAACATTTGGCCCTTAGCTTCACCCAATATTTTAAAATCATTAACGCCATAACGCTCCATAGCGCTGGCAACAAGGTCTTTAGCAAACACTTGGCATTCGCCATTCACTTGCACTAGAACATAAACAAATTCAGCATGCATACTCACTGCTTGGCTCGAGGGTAAGGTCCAAGGGGTCGTGGTCCAAATGACTACCGAGGTTGGCAAATCAGTCACTACGCCAAAGGCTTTATGCCACGCATGGGGGTCTAACACCTTATATCTCACATCAACGGATAAGGATACCTTGTCCTGATATTCCACTTCGGCCTCTGCCAAGGCAGAAGCACCAACCACACTCCAGTAGACGGGTTTATAGCCTTTAACCAAATGACCATTAGCGACGATCTTACCTAAAGAACGAATAATATTGGCTTCAGTCTCAAAGCGCATGGTCTTATAGGGATTTTCCCAGTCACCAATAATGCCAAGACGCACAAAGTCAGCCATTTGACCGGCCACTTGTTTTTCTGCATAGATGCGGCACTTTTCACGGAATACTGCATGGGTGACCTTGTTACCCGCTTTACCAATTTTTTGCTCTACCTTATGTTCAATAGGTAGTCCATGGCAGTCCCAACCGGGTACGTAGGGAGCATCAAACCCACTGAGGGTCTTCGACTTTACAATGATATCTTTTAATATTTTATTGACCGCATGACCAATATGAATATCACCATTGGCATAGGGAGGACCATCATGCAGAATAAATGGTTCACGGCCTTTGCCAACAGTGCGCAACTTATTATAAAGATCCATTTGCTGCCACTTTTTGAGTATTTTAGGCTCACGCTGGGCTAAGTTACCTCGCATTGGAAAGTCAGTTTGAGGTAAGTTCAAGGTGGATTTATGGTCACTCATACTTAGGGTCACTTATTAAATAATATTCAATTAAGGGGTGCTTGGTGCAGCAGCAAAAAAATCTTTAGCGGTTTGCATATCGAGTCCTATTTGGATTTGCAGTTGGGCAAGTCCATCAAATTTTTGTTCACTACGAATAAACTGGCAAATTTCCACACTGATGGTTTTACCATAAAAATCGCCACTAAAATCAAATAGGTGAACTTCTAATTGGGGCTGAACCCCAGCCACTGTGGGCCGGTAACCAATATTGGCCACACTAGTAACAGGACGGTCTAATAACCCATGTACCAAAGTGGCATATACACCTTGTAGCGCAGGCCGTGGTTTTTGCAAACGAATATTAGCCGTAGGCACGCCTAACTTACGGCCCAATTGCTGCCCATAAGCGACTTTACCAGTGACCATAAAAGGACGCCCTATAAATCGCCTTACTGCCTCTAAATCATGAACTTCCAGTGCATTACGAATGCGAGTACTGGATACACGTTCACCATCGAGTTCACAGGTTTGAGTATTTTCCACATCAAAACCATGTTTCAAACCTTGTGCTTGCAAGAGTGCAAAGTTGCCAGTGCGGCCTTGACCAAATCGAAAGTCGTCCCCGACCACAAAGTGACTTACAGCTAATCCACTGACTAATAATTGCTGAATAAAGTCATGGGCGCTCAGGCTGAGTAACTTAGTATCAAAGCGCAGGCACAGTACTTGATCAATACCATATTGCTCTAGTAAACGTAATTTTTCTCTTAATCGCGTTATTCGACGCGGCGCCTGATCCTTGGCAAAGTATTCTAACGGCTGTGGTTCAAACAAAATAACCGCTGCAGGTAAACCTTGCAGAATAGCTTTTAGCTTGACTTGGCGCAGAACTCGTTGGTGACCGACATGCACACCATCGAAATTTCCAATGGTCGCCACACAGCCACGATGCTCTGGCTTGAGGTTGTAAAGACCACGAATAAATTCCATAAACACTCGTCAAATGTGAGGCTAAAGACCTCAGCAAAAAGTAAGCCTTGCATTATATACAGACCAGACTCATTTTGCGACTTAGAAAACACCCCTTGAAAAGCTGAGTCCTTATTTTTTTGGCCAAGGGGATGACATGATGGCAACCCCGAGAGGGGTTTATGGGGCTAGTTTCTAAGCCAAAAGCCACTGCCTTAACAACACCACATAGGGTTAGTTTCAAAAAGTAGTTGGAAAAACGCCTTCATCACTCTAAGTTTCTAGTGAGTTGTTTACGCATGATCCAGTCTTTTAGAGCATCGTAGGCTTTCCCACGATAAACGAGGTCTGTTTTTTTATAGGCTATGGCATCTTTTAACTGTAGATCATCGTGACTTAAAAATGGATATATATTACTTGGTTTGGCTTTCATTACGGCACCATTTGAACTCACAAAATATTGCTCAGTCATAGCAAAACCATGGACATCTTCCTCTGTTGCAAAATCAAACAGATTTCTTCCTAAATTTGGATAGGACGCCCCTGATAAAGATAAATGGTACAAGGTTGGAAAGATGTCTTTATGGGATGCGATCTGCAATAAGTCTAACTCAGACTCAGGTGCATAAACTGGGGGAATATATAAGTAAAAAGGCACACTGATGTTACGCAATGCAGAACCCGAAAAACTGCGTAAGCCCCTTGTACCATGGTCACCTGTGACCGCTATAATTGTATCATCCTTGCGCTTACTCGATTTCATTTGACTAATAAACCCACCTAGATAATGATTACTGTATTCATAGGTAGACATCGAAATTGGGGGTAATTGAGCTAGCTTGTCCCTAACCAAAGTGTCTAAGCTCAAATGTGCCTTGTTCATCTCATCTAAAGCAATATAAGGTGGGTGGTTGTTAATAGACAGGGATATGATAAAAAGTGGAGGTTCATCCACAGGTTTCTCAAGCAAACGTTTGGTGATGTATTCAAACAAATAACGATCTTCCCCTCCCCATATATTAGTCTCCATGTCAGCATAGACCTCGTTAAGACTGGAGGCACCAATAAACTCATCAAAGCCTTGCCTCTTAAAGTAGCTTGCAATGTTTCGCTCCCCCTCGAAGCCTGTGTAAACAAATAGGGTTTTGTAGCCTGCCTTTTTAAATACCTTAGCTACGGATGTCATTAAAGAAATATTTTTATATTTAGACTGGGTGACAGTTGGGTAATTGATATTTCCCAAAAGATTAATCAGTGAACTTTGAGTACCATTGTGAGATGGTAAAAACCGTGACATCACCAAATCATTATCAAGATGATCCCTTAAATCTGCTGCCCAATCATGTGTTTGGTTGAATTCAGGCCGAAGAAGTTCTGCACCAAGACTCTCCATGATATTAAGTACGACATTGGGGGGATTATGTTCCAGGGCCTTTGATGTCTGAGTTTGCGTAAATAGCTGCGGCCAAAGTTCACCTTCAGAGGCGGCATAACCATAAAAAGCCTCAAAGAGAATGCGCCCATCTTCGTCATTAGCAATTGCAAGGTCTCTTGAATCAAGATACTCCAAAACGGCATAGTAGCTAGATACTAAACCATTTGGAACTACATTATTAAAGCTTGGCGATACTGAAACGATGAGGTGCCTATGACTTAATGGGAAAGCACCAAAACTTCCACGGCCTAGGGTTATAACTAGAAAAAATCCCACAATAGCAAGGACAAGTGATTGCGACACACCCACGTTAGAAAAAAGGTTTAAGCGCTGCTGCCATTGGCTTACCTGCATCATTAGCCAAATGCTGCAAGGCACCAAAATTAGAACTGTGGCGTAAACTAGCAAACTACCTGAGCCCACAATAGATGAAAAAACAACATTTGCTTCATAGTGGATAACACTCTCGATCGCAAAAGCATTTAAAGGCTCATTAAAAAATGTGATATACGCCACGTTGATAACAGACAAAGCTAAAGTCAATGCAACTAGGATAGTCCCCCACCAGTAACCAACCCTTAGTATGCTTTTGCCGATAATTTGAGGAAAAGGCATAGTTAGTAGTGAAAGCAAATAGATTGGCAAAAATGCGCGCAAGAGTATGGCTATATCAAACCGCAATCCAGTAAATAATGCCTGCCAAAAGTCATTATTAAGCATTAGTAAGGGGCTGGTATTAGAGATGGAATAGTGTAAAAAACCCACACGAAGGGCCAATAAAAATACTAAAGACACAAGGATTGATAAACTTAGCCACAACAGCAAGTTCGCATGCATTCCTGCAGAGGCTTTTCGGAACTTAAACAAGACGACAGTACCTATGTAAATCCAAAGATGTTACCTTGTTTTGTGGCGATAAGACAATCCACTTGAAGTCGGCTCAGTTCTAGCTAAAGCGATTTAGGTCCCTGTAAATGACTCCAGCGCAGTCCCACTAATACTAGCCCTATGGCATAAGCCAAAACACCAAATATCACGATCATACTCAGGTGCTCAACCCGGGGCCATAATCCCCATGCAAGCCATATTTGTGACGGTTGATAAGTCATATAAATAACACCCACTAAGGCTGCACTTGACAATACTATGCGTCCTAAAAACAGCCCCCATCCAGCACATGGCAGCCATATTTTTTGTTTATATAAGCCTAGCCCTAGTAAAACCACATTTAACAAAGCCGACAAAGAGGTCGCCATCGCTAAACCCACGTGGGCAAATTGCCAGACCAGCAATAAGTTAAACAGCATGTTGCTGGCCATAGCCCAAATACCAATGCGCACCGGCGTTTTCATATCTTGGCGTGCAAAATATCCAGGCGCTAACACTTTTATGAACATAAAAAATAACAAACCCAGGGCATAGGCGCGCAAACTTGCGGCGCTAAACAATACGTCTTGCTCACCCATAGCCCCATAATGAAACAGTGTAGCTACCAAAGGTACCGCCAAAAGCGCCAAAGCAATGGCCGCAGGTACACCAACCAGCAACACCATACGCAAGGCCCAATCTAATGTATCACTGAATGCTTGCGGCGATTTCGCCGCATGTCTTTTCGATAGGCCAGGCAAAATTACCGTGGCAATAGCGATACCAAATACACCCAGCGGCAACTCCATCAACCTATCTGAATAATATAACCAAGATACGCTACCCGTTTGTAATAATGAGGCTAGCACCGTATCAAGTAACAAGTTAATTTGTGACACAGAGACACCAAACATGGCTGGCAACATCAGCTTCATCACTTGTTTCACGCGACTGTCGGTGAAGCCAAGTCGAGGGCGAACTAACAAACCTAACTGCGCCACAAAAGGCAACTGCAAAGCTAATTGCAAAATACCAGCCACCATGACACCCCAGGCCAAAGCCATGACTGGCACCCGCATTTGCGGAGCTAGCCAAAGAGCAGCAGTTATTAAACTAAGGTTAAGTAACACAGGAGTGAGTGCGGGAATAACAAAGCGTTGAGCATGGTTTAACAAACTCCCTAAGAAACCCGTCATAGAGATCAACAATAAGTAAGGAAAAGTAATGCGCAACAGGTCTGCTGTGAGACCTAGTTTATTACCATCTCCTGCAAAACCTGGTGCAAACACTAAGGCTAAAACAGGCGCAGCAACGACAGCAACGAGCGTAATCAGAGTCAATACCATCAACAAACTGCCCGCCACCTTGCTCACCATGGCTTGCAGCAACTGTTTGTTGTCTTGTTGACTCAATTCTGCAAGCACGGGCACAAAAGCTTGGTTAAATGCACCTTCAGCAAATAATCTACGCAAGAAATTAGGGATTTTAAAGGCTACAAAAAACGCATCTGCATGAGAGCCTGCACCGAATATAGTTGCAATGACCACATCACGCACTAAACCCAAAATGCGGGATAACATCGTCATGCTGGCAACAATAAGACTAGAACCAAGCAAACCCTTTGTGTCCTTTGATAGGTTTGGCGAAGGCCTGCTGGATGGTGAAGAAGAACTCATAAATCCCTATGTATGATTAATTCCAGGCCAAAGTTACGTTAATTTTGCCTGTTTACGGATGATTTAACCCATGTTAACGCAAAAACTCCAAAATGAGCTGTTATTTATAACAAAAAGACTCAATCTAAGTTGACAAGCGACGCCCAAACGGGAATAATTTCGCACCTCATAAACACCCTGCTGAAAATTTTGTGTTAAACACTTTATTTTGAGCTTTTAATTATATTTATATAGGAGCCAGATCGTGGCCAATTCCGCTGGATCAAAGAAACGCGCTCGCCAGGCAGAAAAACGTCGCAGTCATAACGCAAGCCTGCGCTCCATGGCACGCACATACTTAAAGAAAGTGATCGCTGCTATTGAAGCTGGCGACAAAGAAGCTGCCCAAGCCGCGTATACAACTGCCGTGTCTATTATGGACAAAAGTGTTTCAAAAGGCATTTTTACCATGAATAAAGCCGCTCGTCACAAAAGCCGCTTAAGTTCAAAAATCAAAGCCCTATAAATTATTTGGGTTTATAAAAAACCGGCTAAGGCCGGTTTTTTTGTGTCTGTTAGAAAAAGTAATCACGCCAAAAATCTTCACTACAGTTCTAAATCAAAACAAAAAACTTACATCGCTTCAGACTTTAGGGCCAGGGTTTGAGCTAACTCATTTTTAACCCTAGGTCTTGAATGATCCCACCAGCGCTTACTAGCACTAGACAAGAAGGCATAATAGGGGTCCAATTATGTCTCATATTGTCTAAAGGTTCTGATGCAATGGCAATGCCGCCATTATCCAACTTCCTCGAACGATAGAGTGTTGGACTGTATGCATCTGAAGCATACCTGAGGGTAAATAAACCTGGCCCATCGGCACCAACGGCGCCAATGCGCAGGGGTCCACTAATCGACATTTTTGTGCGCAAGCGTTTAAGGATGCCAATAACCTTTCCACACGCCATTTTCACTGACTTTGAAAGGCTAAATTGTAACAAAAGTAAAAATAATAGCTCTTAGTCTCTCGTCCCCTAACGTGCTTGAGACAGCTCATCTGAAAGCAACGATTCTAACGAGCATTGCATTTTATAGAAGCCACCAATTTGACCATTATGTGCAAAGCTCCAGTTTTGATAAGCGAAAGGATGGCAATTGGCGCGTATAGTGCTGCCTGTTATGGATTCCCTCACATGGGCAATAAACAGTGGGGCTTGCATTAAGCGACAAGGGCTTAAGAGATTTTCATCAGATTGGCTGGCAAACAATCTCGATAAAGGCCTGGTTCAGGATTTGAACCATGCCACGCGATACCAAAGCCATCTTCATTGGTAGACACTTTAGATTCATAGGCGTCCTGACTTTAAAATAACAACGAATTTTGGGGCGCTGTGACAATGTTTTCGAGGGGGATTTGAGGGCCAATGTAAGCGGCTAAACGACACATATTAAACTTGCCTTAATCTAGTGGTTGCAGGAAAAAGCCCACGTTTCCCAGTATAGAACCTAGTGCAGCACCAAGCTGCTGTTAGCCCTAGATTAAAGCGACGACAGGCAAGTTTTGGACTGCAGTCTAAATAAGCACAAGATTATCCCGGTGAACAAGTTCAGGTTCAGCAACGTAACCCAAAGTTTGCTCAATTGAATGACTTGCCAGACCCATAATTTTCAGAGTTTCTGCAGCCGAGTAGTTCACTAGTCCACGGGCAATAGTATGACCATGAACATCTAAAATTAGCACCATATCACCTCGAGTAAAGTCACCCTTAACCAGAGTCACACCCACAGACAATAAACTTTTACCTTGTTGAGTCAGTACCTTTGCAGCCCCCTTGTCTAAGTGCAATTCACCCTTCGCTTTAAGGTGACCAGCAAGCCATTGTTTGCGAGCTAAAAGAGGCTGTTGGTCAGGTACAAATAAGGTTCCTAGTGACTCACCCTGACGCAAGCGCTGCAGTACATCAACAGTACGACCATTCGCAATAATGGTATTGGCTCCCGAACGCGCTGCTAATTTGGCCGCTTGTATTTTTGTCAGCATGCCTCCGCTGCCTAGAGCACCCGTGGACCCACTGGCCATACTAATGAGAGCAGGATCGCCCGCTTGGACTTGGTGTAATAATTTAGCATCATCATGGTGACGAGGGTCTTTGTCGCAGAGTCCATCTTGATCAGTGAGTATAATCAACAAATCTGCTTCGACTAGATTGGCAACTAGTGCGCCTAAAGTGTCGTTGTCGCCAAACCGGATTTCGTCTGTGACCACCGTATCATTTTCATTTACCACGGGGATCACATCATGATTCACGAGGGCGCGCAAGGTGCCACGGGCATTGAGATAACGCTCACGGTGGGTCAAATCGTCATGGGTTAGAAGAATTTGGGCCGTGCCCATGCCATGGCGTGAGAAGCTTTGTTCGTAACACTGCACTAATCCCATTTGCCCTACAGCCGCTGCAGCTTGCAGCTTATGAATCTCGTTTGGCCGCTGCGTCCAACCCAAACGCACCATGCCTTCAGCAATAGAACCTGAAGACACGAGCACAATCTCTACACCCTGTTGACGTAACTGAGCTAGCTGATCAACCCAGCCTGAAATAGCCTGTTTATCTAGGCCTTTACCATCGTTAGTCAACAACGCACTGCCGATTTTGACCACCCAGCGCTGGCCACTTACGGCAACTGAATGACTAGTCATAGGTGTACTCGACTTCAACGTCATAGTCGTCATCATCATAGTCATCATCATCGAGGTCGGGGTTACCCTGCGCTGCCAAACGTTGTTGATGACGAGCAAGCTTAAATTGCTGCACCCGCTCACGCGCTTCTTGTTCTAAACGCAATTTCAATGCTTCTTCTTGCGCAGCATATTCGGGATCAGCAAGAGTGCGCTCATTGCGCTCTTCCATATAATCCATGATATCGCCCGCAAGTTTTAATGTACCTTGCTTATTGATCGCTGCAATCTCAAAAACTGGACCTTTCCAATTTAAGGCTTTGACCACAGATTGGCAGCGTTCTTGACGCTCATCTTCTGGCACTAAATCTAACTTATTAAGCACCAGCCAGCGCTCACGATCTGCTAAGGCTGGACTAAACTTCTCTAGTTCACGAATGATTATTTGAGCTGACTGTGCTGGTGTCACATCATCCCAAGGCGCCATATCCACTAGGTGTAACAATAAGCTTGTGCGAGATAAGTGCTTTAAGAATTGGATACCCAAACCGGCACCCTCTGCTGCACCTTCAATCAGACCCGGTATATCCGCCACCACAAAGCTACGATGGCGTTGCATGCTCACCACCCCAAGGTTAGGCGTCAGTGTCGTAAAAGGATAATTGGCAACTTTTGGTTTAGCTGCAGAAACGGCACGAATAAAGGTAGATTTACCCGCATTCGGTAAGCCTAACAATCCGACATCAGCTAACACCTTCAGTTCAAAACGAAGGTTGCGCTTTTCTCCAGGAGAACCATTCGATGTTTGCCGTGGTGCACGATTAACACTCGATTTAAAACGGGTATTACCGAGACCGTGAAACCCCCCTTGGGCAACTTTCACAATATCACCAGCTTCAGCTAAATCAGCCAAAACTTCATCTGTGTCACGATCAACAATAGTGGTACCCACTGGCACTGTCAGGGTCATGTCTTCACCAGAACCGCCAGTGCAGTCACTTCCCTTACCTGACTCACCAGACTGAGCCTGATAACGAGGTTGAAACCGATAATCAACCAAAGTGTTCAGGGTTTCATCGGCGACGACGAAAATACTACCACCATCGCCACCATCACCACCATCAGGCCCACCACGAGGAATGTACTTTTCCCGGCGAAAGCTCAAGCATCCGTTACCGCCTTTACCCGCTTCCACAATGACGTTACTTTCGTCAACAAATTTCATTCATTCTCCGTGCAGTCTGGACTGCGAGATAAAGGCTCCGCGCCTTGATCAGTAATATTTAAGTGGCCACTTATACGCTATTTAACGGGGTGGCAAAACCCACTTCTTGAACACAAAAAAGCCCCGCTAGGCGGGGCTCTTTTTAAAGACGCCTGAGGCCTCTTCAGGATACTTAACTTTAAGCTGGTACAGCCGGTACAATAGTAACGAACTTTCGGTTTTTAGGACCTTTAACAACAAACTTAACAGTGCCAGTTACTGTAGCAAACAAGGTGTGATCTTTACCACAACCCACATTTGTACCCGCATGGAAGTGAGTACCACGCTGACGAACTAGAATATTACCCGCGTCGACAGCCTGACCGCCAAAGCGCTTCACGCCTAAGCGTTTCGACTCTGAATCGCGACCGTTGCGAGTACTACCACCTGCTTTCTTATGAGCCATGGATTATCTCCTTACGATTAGGCACTAATGCCAGTAATCTTAACTTCGGTAAACCACTGACGATGACCCATCTGCTTCATGTGGTGCTTACGACGCTTGAATTTCATGATGCGTACTTTCTTACCGCGACCGTGGGATACGATCTCTGCAGAAACCTTAGCACCTTGAACATCAGGGGCACCGATCTTAACATCTTCACCGTTCACTACTAAAAGCACACGGTCAAAGTCAACACTTGCGCCAACTTCAATGTTGAGTTTTTCTAGCTTGAGGGTCTCGCCCTCTTCTACACGGTGCTGCTTGCCACCGCTTACAATTACTGCGTACATATTCTTCTCCAATATGTGCTGATCCGGCTACTAAAAAAAGGCCTGCTGCTAATAGCATTCAAAGCCCCACACGTGGGTCTCTAAAGTGCCATATGACAGGGAGCAAGTTGGACCAGTCACAAGGGGCGTAATTTTACGCTAACTTAGAGCCATCCACAAGTCTAAAAGGACAGGATCTTAAGGCTTTTTAGCTACCGCCTTCGCAAGCACAAGCCAATGTAAGAAGCGGGCCTAGAAATGCGCCTGCCTTTCGACCTTTCCTTGACACTTGGGCCTTAGCTCACTAGCATGTCGCTCCTAACTTCATAATATTCGATTCCGCATCACCTATGCAGGCTAAAGATTTATACACTTCCGTAAAAGACGACTTCACTGCAGTTGATGTTGCCATAGTGGAGCACCTGCGCTCCCAAGTTCCTTTAGTGGAAAAAATTGGCCAATACATCATAGAAAGTGGTGGTAAGCGTTTGCGGCCATTGCTGGTGTTACTGGCGGCACGAGCTTGCGGCTATGAAAAAGACCAGCACATCAATCTTGCTGCAGTCGTTGAATTCATCCATACGGCCACATTACTTCATGATGATGTGGTCGATACGTCGAGTTTAAGACGTGGCAAACCCACTGCCAATAATAAGTGGGGTAATTCTTCCAGTGTATTGGTGGGAGATTTTTTGTATTCACGCGCCTTTCAGATGCTCGTCTCGATTGGCCAGCTTGACGTTATGGATACCTTATCCAACGCCACTAACGTCATTGCTGAAGGTGAAGTTTTACAGCTTCTAAATGCAAAAAATCCAGATGTAAGCGAATCTGATTATCTAGACGTGATTCTTGGTAAAACGGCCATGTTATTTGAGGCTGCAACTCATACGGGTGCTCAATTAGCCCATGCTAATAATCAGCAGACAGAGGCTCTTCGACGCTTTGGCAGACACTTAGGTATTGCATTCCAGCTCATAGACGACCTTATGGATTACACTGGTGATCTAAACAGCATGGGTAAAAATGTGGGTGACGACTTGGCTGAAGGCAAACCCACTTTGCCGCTCATTCATGCCATGGCCCATGCCCAAGAGGACGAGCGCAAACTCATTCGCAAAGCAATTAGGCAAGGTAACAGTGAACAGCTTGAAAAAATACAGTCTATCCTTCAACGCTGTGGTTCGTTGGATTACACCTACGCAAAGGCCACCCAAGAGACTGAAGATGCCTTAAAATGCCTGAGTGAACTGTCTGATTCGACTTACAAAAATTCCCTAGCCGATTTATGCACCCTAGCCTTAACCCGACAAAACTAATAATGCTATAATGCCAGCGTAACCTGTATTGAACCTTTGCTAATCGACTATGAGTGATCACAAAGCGACTTTCTCGAAGCTACCACACGGAAATTTAATCATGAGCAGACCTTCTTCCTTCAATCGTGACGAGTTATTGTCCTGCGGTAATGGTGACATGTTTGGCCTTGGCAATGCCCGCCTCCCCGTTGGAAATATGCTTATGATGGATCGTATTACTCACATTTCTGAAACTGGTGGCAGCAATGACAAGGGGCAAATCATAGCTGAATTAGACATCCATCCAGACCTGTGGTTTTTTGATTGCCATTTCCCAACAGACCCAGTAATGCCAGGTTGCTTGGGCTTAGACGCCATGTGGCAAATTGTTGGTTTTTACCTTGGCTGGAAAGGTAATAAGGGCCGCGGACGGGCTTTAGGCTGTGGTGAAGTTAAGTTTTTTGGGCAAGTCCTTCCCACGGCTAAAAAAGTAACCTACACCATTGATATTACGCGCTGCATTGAGCGTAAATTAGTCATGGGTATCGCCAATGCGAGTATGGAAGTCGATGGCCGAGAGATATACACAGCTAAAGATCTGCGCGTAGGGTTATTTACTAGCACGGATGATTTTTAAGATATTGATGATGCCTTGGGTTCATTATTTAACTGCACATTAACGAGGTCTATTATGCGACGTGTTGTCGTTACCGGATTAGGAATTGTATCTTGCATTGGTCACAATCAAGATGAAGTTTTAGCATCTCTCAGAACAGGCAAATCAGGTATTAGTTTTCAGCCTGAATACCAAGAGATGGGCTTTAAGAGCCATATTGCGGGCAGTGTTGATATTGACTTTGCCAGCTTAATTGACCGCAAATTACTGCGCTTTATGGGTGATGCCGCGGCGTACGCCTACTTATCGATGCAGCAAGCGATTGCTGACGCGGGCCTAACAGAAGAGCAGGTCTCTAACCCACGGACAGGATTGATTGCAGGTTCAGGTGGAGCGTCTACTGCCAATGTTTTAGAGGCTGCTGATGGTATGCGTGACAAAGGTTTGCGGCGAGTCGGCCCATACCGTGTTACCCGCACCATGGCGAGCACTGTATCCGCCTGCTTGGCAACTCCATTTAAGATAAAAGGATGCAACTACTCCATTACTTCTGCCTGTTCCACCAGCGCCCACTGTATCGGTAACGCTATGGAACAGATCCAACTCAATAAACAAGATGTCGTTTTTGCAGGTGGTGGTGAAGAGTTGCACTGGAGTCAAAGCGTGTTGTTTGATGCTATGGGAGCTTTATCTAGTAAGTACAACGAAACACCCACTCGAGCTTCTCGCGCTTATGATGCCAACCGTGATGGTTTTGTCATTTCTGGTGGTGGTGGCATGTTAGTTTTAGAAGAACTAGAGCATGCTAGGGCTAGGGGTGCAAAAATCTATGCTGAGCTCGTTGGCTACGGCGCTACCTCAGATGGTTATGACATGGTCTCCCCGTCTGGAGAAGGCGCAATGCGCTGCATGCAACAAGCTATGAGTACCACAGATAAGACGATTGACTACATTAATGCCCACGGTACTAGCACACCGGCAGGTGACATTCAGGAACTTAAAGCGGTGAAGTCAGTATTTGCTGATCAGTGTCCACCAATCACTTCAACCAAGTCATTGACAGGCCATTCGTTGGGGGCTGCAGGCGTGCAAGAGGCGATTTATAGCCTTTTAATGCAAGCTAACAGCTTTATTGCAGCCTCTGCCAACATAGATAATTTGGACGAAGGGGCAGACGGTATGCCCGTGATAACCGAAAAACAAAACGATGTAGCATTAACCACGGTCATGTCTAATAGTTTCGGTTTTGGTGGCACTAACGCCAGCTTAGTGTTTACCAAATATGTCGCTTAACTATTTTACCTTGTAAACCAGCCTTGCAATAACGGATGGGATACCTGAGCAGCGTGAGATGCGCTACTAGTCAAATTAGTGCGAGGGCATTGCTGTAAAGCAATGCCATAAGTCTAAGAAATTTGGGCTAAGTTCTCTGTCATCCAGTCGACCATTTGGGCATGCATCTGCTTAGTCGATACATCAGCACTAATAGGCTGGCCAATTCTTACATTCACTTTGCCCGCGTGCTTGATCCATTGATGGGGCGGTGATAAACGCCCACTATTTTGTACGATGGGTAATATTGGCACCCCCGCTTGATGGGCCAGCATCGCAGCGCCTTTGGTACAGGGGCCTAAAGAGCCTGGTGGCCGGCGAGTGCCTTCAGGAAATATCACTACAGAAATACCCGCATTCAAACGTTCACACCCCTGCTGAGATAGCTGTTTCAATGCATTAGTTTTACGTTTACGATCTATGGCAATGGGGTTCAGCATAGCTAGCGCCCAGCCAAAAAATGGAATGTATAATAATTCGCGCTTGAGCACTGTACTCACGGGCAAGCCCATAGTGAGTAGATAAAATGTTTCCCAGTCGCCTTGATGGTTGCACGCCACAACTAAGGGTTGATTTTTAGGGATATTGTGCAAGCCTGTTATTTCAAAACTTACCCCACACGTTATTTTCATCCATTGCAGCACTGAGCGATTGCAATAGCTAACAAATTTAAATCTAAGGCGGCGCTTAACGATCGGTGAAGTCATCACTAATACCATTGAAGCCACAATTGAAATGACTCCCAACCCCAAATAAAATAATACAGCTCTAAAAGTTAGCATCAGCTTAGCCTCCTGTCACAGGAGGAAAAAATGCCACTTCTGCAGCCCTCGAGACTAAAGTGTCGGCCTTAGCCATCACCTGATCTACAGCGACTAGTACGGTTTCTTTATGCAGAGCACTGGCCCACTGAGGGTGGGCTTGTATGATATTCTCAACTAGCTGTGACACATTGACTTCGTGCTCTATAGAGATCTCTATACCAGCAACACCTAACTGATCTTTGAGTTGTCCAAAAAATAGAACTTTGATCATACATGACCTGCTGGAGTTTGATCAGCTTGCCAATGACCACTTTTACCACCTTGTTTTTCCATCACTCTCAAGCCATTAATAGTCATACCACGGTCAACAGCTTTGCACATATCATAGAGGGTTAGGGCGGCCACAGAAGCAGCACACAATGCCTCCATTTCTACACCCGTGCGGCCATTGAGTTTGCACATGGACGTGATGTGCACACGATTGAGATCCACTTCTGGAATCAAGTCAACACCAACCTTAGTTAGCATAAGCGGATGACACAGGGGGATTAAGTCACTGCACTTTTTTGCTGCTTGGATCCCTGCTATGCGGGCCACAGCTAAAACATCACCTTTTTTATGTTTGCCTTGGGTGATCAACGCTAAAGTCTCTGGCATCATTTCCACAAAGGCTTCAGCATGGGCAACTCGGGTCGTGATGTCTTTTTCAGAAACATCGACCATGTGCGCATGACCTTGGCTATCTAAGTGAGTCAAGTTTGACATAACGTGGGTTACCCTTAGCCTACAACTGCGGCATTAAATTGTTGTTGGCGCATGACTGGGTTTGCATACATGGCCAATGCATAATCTTGCTGTTTAAGCGTAAGGTCTGCAAACCGCTGCCGCAAGGCATCACTAGCAGGATGAGCCTGTCCCTCACTCATCGCATAAGCTGCCATATTAGTCCCATGCAATCGATAGTTTAGAGCGATACTGGTATCAATGGCGCAGGCAATTTCTTCTGGCGTATTAAACTGCCCAGACAACGGCTCTCCAAAAGCAACATGCACTTTGCCTTTATGGCCAACGATGCCTTTAACGATACTCTTCATGTCTTCAAATTTCGCCTTAACATATTCACCACTGCTGGCTACAGCCTCTAATTCACAAGCTTTAGCTTGATCACAGGGGTCAAACTCATAAGCAATAGACACAGGAACTATATGCAAACTATTAATATAGTCAGCATAACTTTGACCTGATTTCTTTTTACTCATGTAAAGCATTTTCATCACCGCCACATCTGTGGCGTCGATCCCATCTTTAGCACGGCCTTCGCGCTGTGCTATCCATATGTTGTTACCCGTGTGGACCGACTGATCAATATAGCTCGATAGGTCCATATAGGCTTTCATTTTTTCCCGTAATCCAATGGCAGATCGTTTTACCACAAAGCTTTTATTTAAGCGCATAATGTCGCTGACATAAGGTTTTTGTAGCAGGTTGTCCCCAATCGCCACTCGCGCAGTGCCCAGACCCTGCTGATCCAAACCATAACTCACTAATGCAGGGTCCATGGTAATGTCCCGATGGTTGGAGATAAATAAATAACCTGTGTCTAGGTTGAGTTTATCAAGACCACTATAGGTGAGTTCAGAGACTGTGCGCTTGAGCATTTTCCCCATATACTTGGCAATCATCTTTTGCCATGAGGCCACGTCTGTGACATGTTTGAACTCTCGTTTGAGTGCCCATTGGATCAGCGGATTTATAAAGGGGCCCAAAACGGACTTCAAGCGGGGAAACTTATAGCGCCCCAACACGTCCAACAGTTCTTTGTTAGTTACCAGACCATCAATAACAGGCCTAACCTCTTCATCATTATAAGGCCTGATATCATGAAATGGATCAATTTTACTGGTCATATTATTCTTGTTATCCGCCAGTGGCGTTCATAAATCGGAGAATTTGCGGTTTCTCATGCAAATCAAAATAGTGTTTTTCTGGCTTCAACGCCATCGCTGCAATAATAGCTTGTTTTAGGGGTTCTATCTGGCCTGGCTGGCTACGAAGTATGGGCATCAAATCAACACTATGTTCGTTACCTAAACAAAGCAGCAACCGCCCTTCGACAGTCACCCTTACCCGATTGCAATCACCACAAAAATTATGGCTATGAGGAGAGATAAATCCAACTCGAGTGCCATGGTTAGGCATACTGTAGTAGCGTGATGGCCCCGCTGTCTTTTGAGGACTGTGGGTTAAAGGATAGCGCTGCTCAATAATTTCACGCACTTCGTCGCTGGAGCAATAAGTAACGGCACGATCATGACTTTCGATGGTACCTAGTGGCATTTCTTCAATAAAAGCGATATCAATACCTTTATCTCGAGCAAACTCGACTAGATCCAGCACTTCATCATCATTATTACCTCGCATCACTACTGCATTGAGCTTTATGCGCTCAAACCCTGCTTCAATGGCTGCGTTAATACCTTGCAACACTTGGGGCAGTTTTCCAGTTCGGGTCATGGCTTTGAACTTGGCTTCATCTAAAGAATCTAGACTCACATTGAGGCGCTTTACCCCCGCTTTTTTTAAGGCTTGAGCATGGCGTACCAACTGAGAACCATTAGTGGTGATAAGCAGTTCATCTAGCCCCTCGAGATGGCCAATATGATGTAAATTATCCACTAAACCCCTGCGGACCAGAGGCTCACCTCCAGTGAGACGAATACGGCTGACTCCCAACTCAACGAACGCGCGCGCAACTAATTGAATCTCTTCAATACTCATAATGCTTTCGCGGGGTAAAAAAGTCATCTCTTCTGCCATGCAATAAACACAACGAAAGTCACAGCGATCGGTCACAGAAATACGCACGTAATTTACTTGGCGTCCAAAATCGTCAATTAATTGATGCTGCATAAGATCACTCATGGCCACATTGAATGGGCCTTCAAATTAAATTACGGGTTATTATACCTGCCCTTGCCCTTCTCTTCTAACTTCGCACCCTGTCATTTTCGATCGCAGTTAATTTAAGTCCCAATCACAGCCTACTTATTAGATTATAAGATCTAGTGCTGAACCTTAAACACTTGATCTATGACCTTAACCAAACCTGAGCGCCAAGGCCTTTGACGTATCCCAAAGGTCGTTTGTATTTTACTGCAATCAAGCACACTATAAGCTGGACGAGGCGCGGCAGATGGCCATTCAAGACTGGTCACAGCATCAATAGCTTCGGCCTCAGTGACACCATGCTTTTTTGCTGCTGCAAGTATAGCTTCTGCAAAACCTTTCCAACTCGTCACTTCAGCACCGCTATAATGATAAGTGCCCCACACGTCAATGTCACACTCTAACTGGTTTATTATTGCAATAAGTACACGTGCCACATCGTTTGCATAGGTGGGGCAACCATACTGGTCAGAAACGGCCTTAACCTGATGATGCTCTTGCAGTTGTTTTAAAGTTCTGAAAACGAAATTATTACTTTGAGCACTGAAGATCCAGCCCACTCGTAAAATAATATGGTTAGGGCAGTATTGCCGTATGGTCTGTTCTGCTGCCAGTTTAGCCACTCCAAAACGATTCACTGGTGCTGCAAAAGAGTCCTCTTTGTATGGCACCTTCTGTTGACCATCAAACACATAATCCGTTGACAAGTGTAATAATGGCAGCGCTAACTCATGACAAGACTGTGCTAAAACCATGGCCACATTATGATTAAAAACATAGCTTTCTTGGGCATTGTCTTCAGCTAAATCGACCACAGAGTAGCTTGCCGTGTTCACCACATAACTGGGATTAAAGCTTACAATAGCGGCCTTAATAGACTCCAATTGCAAACTGTTGAGTATACTGTCGTCAAACCAAACAACAGACACTCCAGCACTCAAAGCTCTGGCACACAGAGCTGATCCAACTTGACTAGACACGCCCGTGACCAAAATTTTAATATCACTCATCACCTATTGTTTGTCCAAATACACCTGCAGTTGCTGTTGGAGTTCATGCTTGCGCTGCGCATTACAAAAGCTAGCATCGATCGCGTTAGACGTAAATTTCGCCAACTGCTCATAAGTCAGTGGATGGGCGTTAGCTACAGCATTGAAGTTATCGTTCATATAACCACCAAAGTAAGCAGGATCGTCTGAATTAATACCCACGCTGACACCCTCGCACAACAGTTCAACAATATTGTGCTGTTCCATAGATGCAAACACTTTTAACTTAGTATTTGAGAGTGGGCAAACGGTTAAATGGATTTTTTCATCAATGAGTCTAGTCACTAATTGAGGATCATCGACACAGCGCACACCATGGTCAATGCGACTCACTTGTAAAATATCCAAAGCGTCTATGATGTTGCTTGAAGGACCTTCCTCGCCAGCATGGGCAACGGTGAGATAACCCTGTTGACGGGCAGCGGCAAACACCCTAGCAAACTTTTCAGGAGGATGACCTAATTCTGAGGAATCGAGACCCACAGCAACAATTTGCTGTTTCCATGCTTGAGCATGGTTTAACGTATCAAAAGCACTGGCTTCATCTAAATGGCGCAAAAAACACAGGATGAGTTGACTACTAATACCGAGTTCAATCTCTGCTGCAGCCAATGCCCCGCAGATTCCTTTCATTACTAGATCAAAATCTATACCCCGACTAGTGTGCGTTTGCGGGTCAAAAAACAACTCTGCATGCAGCACATTATCTGTCTTACAGCGCAGCATATAAGCCCAAGTTAAGTCATAGAAATCCCTCTCTGTGACAAGTACCTGCGCGCCCTGATAATAGATATCCAAAAAAGACTGCAGGTTTGAAAAATCATACGCCGCGCGAACTTCATCTGGACTAGCATATGGAATATCGATGTTATTGCGTTTAGCTAGCTGGAACATCAGTTCTGGCTCCAAGCTACCCTCAATGTGCAAGTGCAACTCAACTTTTGGCAAACCAGCAATGAATTGATACAAAATAAGATCCCAATGAGGCCGTTTTATTAAGTGGTAATTCTAACATTATTTATTACCTGCAAGGACTTTCACAAAATATTAGGCTACTTTTCACTTTTACATTTGTTAGTTAAACTAAGGGCGGCGAATATGCGTCTCAAACTCAAATAACTAGCATAAGAAGTCACCTATGAGGTCAACAAAGCCCGATCCAAGGCACTATCCTAAAAATGGTGGCTGGAACAGAATGTATACGGCCACTGTATTTTCAGTTAAAGGCTTGGCTTATTGTTTTAAACATGAAGCAGGTATGCGGGAATACACTGTTATTTTTTTGTTCAGTGTTCCTTGCGCTATTTACCTAGGTGAATCCCCAGTAGAGCGCATTCTTATGCTCGGTGCTGGCTTGTTAGTTATTTTAATGGAGTTGCTTAACTCCGCCATTGAGGCTACGTTAGATCGCGTCGGCACACAACACCATGATCTTGCAGGTGCCGCTAAAGATATGGGTTCAGCTGCCGTATTTGTAGCCGTGCTATTTTTTGTCTATGTTTGGGCCGAATTTATTTATCGTAACTTTGGCTAGTAGATCAAATTAAAAACGAAAATGGCCTGATACGCACGAGTTATCTCAGTCCAGTTGTCACAATTAAAACCTAAAGTGTTCTTCATTCAAGCCTTGCAATGTGTCAGCACCTGCTAGCATCGCACTGGCATGAGCTTGTGTTCGGGGTAATAGGCGGGCAAAAAAGAAACGGGCCGTAAATAACTTCGCCTCATAGAAATCCGTTTCGGAGGTGTCTCCTGCTAGTGCGTTTTGTGCAACCTTGGCCGCTCTGGCATAAAAATATGCTTGTGTCACATATCCTGCGTACATTAAGTAATCTACCGAAGCTGCCCCTACCTCATTGCGATCCTTCATGGCCGCCATTCCCAGTTTTACTGTCAGATCACCCCACTCCTTGTTAGCCGCTATAAGGGGTTTGATAAACTCAGCCATAGCCTCATTCTCAATTTCAGATTGACAGAATAAATGGATTTTTTTAGTAAATAGTTTGAGACTTGCTCCCTGTGTCATGAGTACTTTGCGCCCTAATAGATCAAGTGCTTGGATACCTGTGGTGCCCTCATAAATGGTAGAAATTCTCGCGTCTCGAACAATTTGTTCCATGCCATACTCACGAATATAACCATGGCCACCAAAACACTGCATGCCTAAGTTAGCAGACTCCAGCCCTGTTTCTGTCATAAATGCCTTGGCTATGGGGGTTAATAAAGACAGTAATACCTCCGCCTCTTTGGCGTGGTCACTATCACTATCGCGGGTAATTGTGTCATTTAATTGAGCCAAATAATAAACTAACATGCGCCCGCCTTCGGCAAAAGACTTTGCAGTAAGTAGCATTCTACGTACATCAGGATGAACAATAATTGGGTCTGCAGATTTTTCGGGGGCGACTGGACCAGCGAGTGAACGCATTTGCAATCTCTCTTTGGCATATTCTAAAGCACCCTGAAACGCGCCCTCTGCTGCACACAGACCTTGCACTGCTGTGCCGATACGAGCCGTATTCATAAATGTGAACATGCAATTTAAGCCCTTATTTGCTGGGCCAATAAGATACCCTTTGGCATCATCAAAGTTCATCACACAAGTTGCATTTCCATGTATACCCATCTTTTGTTCCAAAGCACCACACATGACTTGGTTGCGCTCCCCCAGACTACCGTCTGCTTGTATACAAAACTTAGGCACAATGAACAACGAAATTCCTTTGGTACCGGCAGGCGCATCGGGTAAGCGGGCAAGTACAATATGCACAATGTTATCCACCATATCGTGCTCACCGGCAGAAATAAAAATTTTCGTGCCCGTAATGTGATAACACCCGTCTGCTTGTGGCTCTGCTTTAGTTCTTAGCAAACCTAGGTCTGTGCCACAGTGGGATTCAGTTAAACACATCGTACCCGTCCAACGCCCTTCTACTAGGGGCAATAGGTAGCATTTTTTTTGCTCGTCAGTACCATGAGTCTCTATCGTGTTCATGGCACCTTGACTTAAACCTGAGTACATACTCCACGACCAATTAGAGGTGCCATTTAATTCACTAACCATGGTGCCCAGTGACTCTGGTAAGCCTTGCCCACCAAGATCTGGACTGTGCGAGAGTGATGGCCAGCCCCCTTCTACGAATTGTGCATAAGCTTCTTTAAAGCCTGCGGGCGTTGTTACAACACTGTCATTCCATTGGCATCCTTGAGCATCACCGGAAGCGTTAATTGGAGCCAGCACATTTTCAGAGAATTTTGATGCCTCCTCAAGAATTGCATCTATCATGGGGGTATCTATGTCTTCACCCCCTGGCACAGACTTATAATGATCCGCCATGGCTAATACCTCGTGCATTACAAATTGAATGTCACGTTGGGGAGCTTGGTAGTTAGGCATGTCGACTCCTAAGTTATATACAATTAAATTACTATTTTTCAAACACTTGTTTGAAAAATACGCTGTTTTATAGCCTAAGGTCAATTGTGAGACTTTGCAGTCATCAAATAGAGGGGTATAAAAAAGCCAACTGCTTGTATTGAGTTAGCAGGTTAATACCGTAAGTTGCCCGCCGAACACTTAAATTAGGTCACTGACATCCGCATTAATTAACCAGCAGATCAAGATCTACGTAGGTTTGACAAGCATCAACCCTTGCCGCAGGGGTGCCTATGCCAGTCAGATGCGGAACCAAGCCGATCATGGGAGCCTTGATACGGCTTTGTAATGCAGCAATATTAGCCTCCAACTCAGCCATCTGTGGATCAACACAGTTGGCAACCCAGCCAGCAAGTTTTAAGCCGTCTTGGATAATCGCCTCGACCGTTAATAATGCATGATTGATACAGCCTAAGCGCATGCCAACGACCAATATGACGGGCATAGATAGAGATATCGCCAAATCAGCTAAAGTTTCACGCTCGTTCACAGGCACACGCCAACCACCCGCTCCTTCCACCAGTGTGAGGTTGGCCCCTTGCATTAGGACGCCACTGGTGAAGCCTGTAAGACGATCTACCTGCATGCGCTGGCCTAACTTTTGAGCAGCAATATGGGGAGCAATAGGCTCCAAAAAGGCGATTGGGTTCACCTGTTCGTAATGCAAATGCACGGTACACTGAGCCAGTAATTGATCTGCATCATCATTTCTTAAGCCATCTTCAGTTTCAATGCACCCAGCAGCCACAGGCTTAACAGCAGCCGTGGTTAAACCGCGGTTGCGAGCTTGGGCTAACAACGCACAAGCGACCAAAGTTTTACCAACATCAGTGTCTGTGCCTGCTATAAAATAGCGTTGTTTTAAGTGCTTCATTGATTTACCTTAGCCTTGATGTAATAAATTTCATAAGTCACTGGTAATTGGGCCTCATCATCACGCAAGTGTTCATAGGCCTCTACCATTTTACGAAAGCGTCCTATGCCCATTAAACCTTGGGCTGCTTGAGCGTTCTGGTTACTGGCACCAAGTTGTTTTAAATCTCTTGTCAGTTGATGCACAGTCAGGTATTTAAGTTCAACAGGCTCACATTCAATCGTTACATCTGCAAACTGCTTTTCAAGCAGATTGCGCAGGGTTTCCAAAGGCACAAAGTCATTAACGTGCTGATAGTTATCCACTTGAGCCCAGGCCCACTTTAACTGGTGTAAGGTTTGTGGGCCAAGAGTCGCACAGTGAAAAACTCCACCATCAGCCAGGCATTGAGCCACTCCAGCAAACACAGCATCAAGATCTTTGCACCATTGGATGGATAAAGAAGAAATAACTAAATCGAAGCGCGTGGCGTTATCGGCCAAAGCATGGGGTAAGTTTTGTGCATCCCCTAATTGCCAATTCAGTTTTTTATCAGAGTGGCACGATTGGGCATAATCTAGCATACCCTGAGCAATATCTAATCCTGTCACTGAAGTCACTGCCTCAAGTGCTGCTAACTGAGCACTCACATAACCCGTTCCACTGCCAATGTCTAACACCTTACCTTGGTGGACTAGAGGAGCTTTTTTCAATAGCTGGTCAGCAGCGATGCGTTGCAACCCTGCTACATCATCATAGGTATGTGCGGCTTGACTGAAGGCCTGAGCGACTTTATCAACATCAGGTAATAAATTTAGATTAGGCATCAACAAGGCACCCCAAGCCGCAAGAATCTAGCCATATTTGCCCCCACTCCCTGCGTCTCCAAAAAGTAGGCATGGCCACCTGATACAGCATGTATCTGCACATTATTAGGCAGTTTTAATTCTCTAACCCATGCATTGGGAACTAACTCATCAGCGTCAGCAAGCTCAAGGAAACAAGGCTGAGATAACTGACAAAGATGGTCTCGCTCATCTAATTCGTAGAGTAGTTTAAGACCTAGTATTTTTTGACGTTTCGGCAGCATTAGGTTCATCAAGTGAACCCCCAAGGGCTTGGGTTTCGCTGCACCTTGGGCCTGCAACATGGCAAATCGACGCAAAGTCTTTTCTGCTAGGGCCTGATATCCTTGGTCAAACTGGAGCAAAAGTTTAGGCAACATTGCTTTAGGCCAGTCATTACTACTAATAAATTTAGGATTGACAGCCATTAATATAAGTCTTTGTATACGACTATCGTTATGTGCCATACGAATGGCAATTTGCCCACCTAGTGACCATCCCATTAAATCATATCTTTGAGGCAGTCGGGCCTTAGTCACCCGTATCCATTCATCCAGTTGATTGATACTATGGTGGGGGTTCAGCTCCGAAGGATCTTGCCCATGACCCGGCAAATCTAACACAATTAGCTCATAATCAACTCTCAGTTGTTGCAACATTTCTTGCGGCCAGCATGTGTTGTCATAACCCCAGCCATGGAGCAAAACTAGAGTTCGTTTGTGGCTCTTTGGGTGAACGCCTGCGGTCTTGGGACAGTTTAGGCACATTTAATCATCTACCACAGCCAATAAACCCTGATGCTGTAACTTTAACAGAGCGGCTAATAATTGCTGCAGGTGGTTTTCAGTATGCGCGGCAGACAAGGTAATGCGCAGACGAGCAGTATTTTTAGGCACTGTTGGTGGGCGAATAGCCGTGACCAAAAAACCCATCTCTTTAAGCGACTCACTTAACCTTAGTGCCATCTCAGATGAACCTATCAATAGAGGCTGAATTGCCGTACCACTTGGCATCAATGGCAATCTCAAGTGCTCAGCCTGCTGTTTAAATAACCTAATCAGATGGTTTAGGTGTTGCTGCCGCCAAACCTCGTGCTGCAGCAGTTTGACTGCAGCAAGGCTGGCTGCAGCTATAGCAGGGGGCAAGGCTGTAGTATAAATATAATTACGAGAAAATTGGATTAGAGTTTCAATCAATACATCGCTACCTGCGACAAAAGCACCATAGCTTCCCAAAGCCTTGCCCAAAGTTGCCATGTAAATGGGACAGTCATCAGTGGTTAACCCCTGAGCTAAGGCGCTGCCCCCGCCATCCGGCCCAAGCACTCCAAAACCATGGGCATCGTCAATCATCAACCATGCTTGCTGAGCGCAGCAAAGCTGACTTAGGGGTTTTAGCAGTGCAGTGTCACCATCCATGCTAAACACAGCATCCGTGGCCACTAAATGACGTCTAGCTTGGGTCTTGTCTAACTGTCGCTGCAAATCAGACAGATCCTGATGACGATAGCGTTGGAATTTGGCTGCGCTCAAAAGCCCACCATCTAGCAATGAGGCATGATTCAATCGATCTTGATAAACCGCATCTTGGCGGTCTAATAAGCTGCTCAGGACTCCCATGTTAGCCATATAACCACTAGAGAATAGCAATGCTCTGGGCCGCTGAGTCAGCCTCGCTAAGGCTTCTTCTAACTCGTGGTGAACCTCCGTATGACCCGCTACCAAATGAGAGGCGCCACTTCCTAGACCATAATCAACACACGCATTTTGCGCAGCACTAATCAGCGCAGGGTGGTTGGCTAAACCTAAATAGTCGTTGCTACAAAAGGCCAATAATGTTTGGCCATTTATTTTCAGTTGCGGCGTCTGTGGTCCATCATGCGAATTACGCTTACGATAAAGGTGGTCAAGTTTTCGCTGATTAAGTTCTGCACTCAGAGCATGATCTAAATTTTGCATTAGAGACTAGCATCAACAAACATGTGCTCCATCTTATTACTCTCCATGGCCTGTTCGATGGCACCACGATGAGCTTCATCTGAAACATCTTGACGTTTTTCTGGGCGTATGCCCAGCTTTACAAACAATGCTCTATCTTTTTCTGCTGCAGGATTTTCAGTAGTCAGTAAGCGTTCACCGTAGAAGATTGAATTAGCGCCAGCAAAAAAGCACATGGCCTGCATCTGTTCATTCATTTGTTCTCGACCCGCAGATAAACGAACATGGGATTTTGGCATGAGGATGCGGGCCACTGCGATAGTGCGTATAAAGTCAAAGGGCTCTAGATCTTCAACTTGATCAAGGGGAGTTCCCTCAACTTTGACTAGCATATTTATTGGCACACTTTCGGGATGCTGCGGCATATTAGCTAATTGCTGTAACAAGCCTACACGGTCTCGTAAGTTTTCACCCATCCCCACAATACCTCCAGCACAGACCTTCATGCCCGCTTCGCGCACGTTAGTGAGTGTATTTAGACGGTCTTGGTAGGAACGGGTGGTAATGATGGAACCATAAAATTCAGGTGACGTGTCTAAGTTATGGTTATAGTAGTCTAGTCCAGCGGCAGCCAGTTTTTCAGCTTGTTCGGGCGCCAACATACCCAAGGTCATACAAGTTTCAAGGCCCATGGCCTTGACTTCTTTGACCATCTCTAAAACATAAGGCATGTCTTTAGCCCGTGGGTTTTTCCATGCTGCACCCATACAGAAGCGACTGGCACCCGCGGCTTTTGCTGCTACAGCTTCTTCAATGACTTCTTTCACCTTCATCAAGCGTTCGACTTCTAGGCCAGTGTCATTATGAACACTCTGGGGGCAGTATTTACAGTCTTCAGGGCAGGCACCTGTTTTGATCGATAGTAAAGTGCTCACCTGAACCTCGTTTGGATCAAAGTGGTCTCTATGAATCGTTTGTGCTTTAAAGAGAAGGTCATTCAATGGCAAACTGAAAAGCAGGGTAATTTCATCAACTTCCCAGTTATGACGACGGTGATTATTTAGATCTGGGCTAAACTTGATATCAGTGTTCATGGAAGAGGTCACGGTGGCAGTTGTCATAGCTGGTCCAGCTTTTGGAGTTCAGCAAGCATCTTAAAAGCTCGGCATTTTTAGTCAACCAATTCACTGGGGGAGGTTTACATCTGGTTATTTATTAATCAAATATTAGGCTTTATTCAACCACCCTGCATGCTGTGTGGCGCACATCCCCACCACAAGAATAACCTTTGTGCCTCCTGCATGAACGACATCCCATGGAACATAAACGCTTGTATTACGTGTGCTGAATACGTTGGACCTTATGTGTTTGAAGAAGACATGGTGTGCGCTAATTGTCAGCAAAAGCCCCCTCTTTGCAAAACAACAATCTGCGCCTTGAACTATTTAGCCCCAATTGATGGATTGATGAACAAATTTAAACATGAGCGCAATCTCGCCGCAGGTCGACTCCTCACAGGTTGCCTGTGTCAGGCCGTAATGGAGGCAATAATGCAAGGTAGAATCACTATGCCACAACTACTCATTCCTGTGCCCCTTAATAGCCTGAGGTTAAGAAAACGGGGGTTTAACCAAGCCCAATTTATAGCTAAAGGCCTCAGTCATCTTTTGAACGTAAACGTCAATACTCGCCTATGCAAACGTAAAGGTTATCAGGTACCTCAGCAAAGCCAGACGCGTTGGCAACGCCAAAGTAGTTTGAGAGGGGTTTTTCAAGTGAAGAAATCAGAAGTCAATCGGGGGACTAATCATATCGCCATCATTGATGACGTTATGACTACTGGTGCCACAACTCAAGCATTGAGCCAAAGTTTGGTTAAGGCATGGAATGGCCCTTTAGAGATTCAAGTATGGTGCATCGCGCGAACACAATCATTCAACACCAAACTTGATTGGTAATTAACCTAACTTTCCTCAGAAGACTCATCAGCATCAGTTTTTTCATCTTGAATGCGCTGATAAATCTCCTCTCGATGGACTGCAACATCACGCGGAGCATTCACACCAATACGAACCTGATTACCTTTTACACCTAAAACAGTGACAGTGACTTGGTCACCAACCATGAGGGTTTCTCCCACTCGGCGGGTCAAAATTAACATATTAAAACTCCGTTTTATCGGGCCGGTAAATCAAGTCTTGCCAATTTCCGAACACCTTAATTATTCCTACACTACTTGCTTTCTAGCGATGTAAGTAAAATAGAGATCAATACCCATACAATCCTTACCTTGAGATCATAATTGCAAACTCATTATTCTTCAACCGTTTGTGGTTGATCCATTTCAAAAGTGGAATGCAAGGCACGCACAGCCAGCTCTAGGTATTTTTCGTCAATCACTACGGAAACTTTGATTTCTGAAGTTGAGATCATCTGGATATTAATGTTTTCGTTCGCTAAACTTTCAAACATACGACTAGCAACACCCGCATGAGACCGCATACCCACACCAACAATTGAAACTTTAGCTATTTTTTCACTACCAATAGCGCCTTTTGCATTAAGGCTTTTCGCAATTGTTTTTATGGTTTCGAAGGCTTGGTCATAATCATTACGATGCACAGTGAAAGTGAAGTCTGTTAAGCCTTCAGCACTGACATTTTGCAAAATCATGTCAACCTCCACATTAGAATCGCTAATGGGACCTAAAATTTTTGATGCCACTCCAGGTACATCAGGTACCCCAGTAATGGTCAGTTTAGCTTCGTCACGGTTAAAAGCTATGCCGGATATAACAGGTTGTTCCATGGTATCTTCACTCTCAGTTGTAATCAGTGTCCCTGGGCCTTCTTTAAAACTATGCAGCACCCGCAATGGGACATTGTATTTGCCTGCAAATTCGACAGCACGAATTTGCAGAACCTTTGAACCTAGGCTCGCCATTTCTAGCATTTCTTCAAAGGTGATTTCGTTGAGACGGCGCGCATTATCGACCACTCTTGGATCAGTGGTATATACACCGTCGACGTCCGTATAGATCTGACATTCGTCAGCTTTCAAAGCGGCAGCCAAAGCCACTCCAGTGGTATCTGAACCGCCACGTCCCAGAGTGGTAATATTACCTTCGTCGTCGACTCCTTGGAATCCTGCAACAACCACGACCCGACCTCCACTTAAATCTCTACGCATATTGTCAACATCGATGTTCTGAATACGGGCTTTGGTGTGAGAAGAATCGGTCTGGATCTTAACCTGACCACCTGTATAGGAGCGGGCAGGGCATTGGCGCTCAGACAGAGCCATGCATAACAACGCAATGGTGACCTGTTCGCCTGTAGAGACTAGGACGTCCATCTCTCGAGGTGACGGTTTATCCTGCATTTCGTTAGCCATACTAATCAGTCGGTTAGTCTCACCACTCATAGCAGATACAACCACTACAATATCGTGGCCTTGGTCCCTAAAACCCTTAACTTTGTCTGCCACCTGTTGGATACGCTCGACTGATCCAACTGAAGTGCCACCATATTTTTGTACGTACAACGCCATGTTAACTTCCTAATTACTATCTAAAATCTGTCTGACTATGCCGTTGGTGGAGGTTTAGTCACATTGTCCTTATACTATATCAACGACTCTTCTAACCAAGTGTGGGCGCTAGCTAACGCTTGAGTGAGTTGGTCCGCTTGTCCACCACCTTGGGCCATATCAGGGCGCCCTCCGCCTTTCCCAGACATATTTGACGCCGTATGACGGATCAGCTCCCCGGCTTTCACTTTATCAATAAGGTCTTTGGTAACACCAGCCACAATGCTGGCCTTATCTTCTTGAATGACTGCGAGCATCACCACACCAGAACCTAGCTTATTGCGTAACTGGTCCATGGCATCTCGGAGGGACTTGGGTTCCACTCCTTCAAGCACACTGATGAGCACTTTAACACCATGTATTTCCTTAGCTTGAGAAACGAGATCAGCACCTTGTGATGCCGCCATCTTTACTTGAAGGTGTTCTAATTCCCTTTCTAGTTGGCGGTTTTTCTCGATTAAAGCTTGTACTTTTTCAGTCACTTTATCCCTACTCGCCCTAACCAAACTACTGACTGCAGCTAGGGTTTTTCCAGTGGTCGCTAACCATTCACTCGCCGCAGCTCCTGTCAGTGCCTCAACTCGTCTGACTCCAGCCGCCACTCCTGATTCAGAGGTGATGATAAAGGCGCCAATATCACCTGTTCGCTCAACGTGAGTGCCGCCACACAGTTCTAACGAGAACACCTGCACGGCCTGCCCTAAGTCTACTGCAGCAGGATTACCCATCGTAATCACGCGAACCTCATCACCATATTTTTCACCAAATAATGCCATAGCACCCGCCGCTTTAGCGTCATCAATGGCCATTGTTTTAGCTGCAACTTCGGTGTTATCACGAATTTCTTCGTTAACCATGGCTTCAATAACAGCTAATTGCACAGCAGAAACTGGCTCGGAGTGGGAAAAGTCGAATCTTAATCGATCAGGATTTACTAGAGAGCCTTTTTGAGTCACATGGTCACCCAAGGTTCTGCGCATGGCTTCATGAAGCAAATGAGTGGCTGAGTGATTTTTTGCAGAATCAGCCCTAAGGTGTCCATCGACAAAAGTGTCAACCACGTCACCCACACCTAGTTCGCCTCTAATTAAATGCCCATAATGCACGAAGTGTTGACCTTGCTTGAGCGTATCTGTGACTTGAATTGAGCCACCCGACCACTCAATCATACCTTGGTCGCCTGTTTGCCCCCCCGATTCTGCATAAAAAGAAGTGCTGTCCAACACTAACTGGAGTTTTCCCTTCTGGCTTACCCTGTCGCTGCGCTCACCGTTGACAATGATTGCCAAAACTTTGCCCGTGTGGGTTAAGTTAACATAGCCTTGGAAATCAGTTTGGCCTGTTAGGTCGATTTTGTGGCTATAGTCCACAGCAAAACTGCTGGCTGAGCGTGCTCGTAGTCGCTGTTGCTCCATCGCCTCTTCAAAGCCACCCATATCCATCTCAAGGTGTCGTTCTCGGGCGATGTCAGCCGTTAAATCAACAGGAAAACCAAAGGTATCATACAACTTAAAAATGGTGTCACCTGCAATGGTATCACCCTTTAAATCGGCTAAATCCTGTTCGAGGATACGCATACCCTGATCCAATGTTTTAACAAATTGTCGTTCTTCTTTAACAATGACCTTTTCAATGACAACTTGGGCCGCTTTAAGATCCGGATAAGCTTCACCCATTTCCTGCACCAAAGGTGCCACCAGTTGGTGCAAGAAACTGCCTTGGGCGCCTAACTTATTACCATGGCGAATGGCACGCCGCATAATGCGTCGCAAAACATAGCCACGACCCTCGTTTGAGGGTACCACACCATCCAAAATTAGAAATGATACTGATCGTATGTGATCTGCAATAACTTGGAGAGATTTGCTGTCCACATCGTCTGTTCCGATGATCTTCACAGCGGCCTGCAGCAGGTTTTGAAACAAATCTATTTCGTAGTTTGAGTGAACATTTTGTAAAATCGCTGCAATCCGTTCCAGTCCCATACCTGTATCAATTGATTGTTGGGGCAGTGGCGTCATCTCACCGCTGCTATCACGGTTATATTGCATGAACACCATATTCCAAATTTCGATATACCGGTCGCCATCTTCTTCAAGAGAGCCTGGAGGGCCACCCCAAATGTCTTCTCCATGATCATAAAATATTTCTGAACACGGACCACAGGGTCCAGTATCACCCATAGACCAGAAGTTATCTTCGTCTAGGCGTGAAAACCGTTGTTGGTTGATACCAATTTCATCAAACCAGATTTTTTCTGCTTCGCTATCACTGTGATGAACAGTGACCCAAAGTTTTTCTGCGGGCAGGCCCAATTCTACAGTTAAGAAATTCCACGCAAACTTTATTGCATCTTGCTTGAAGTAATCACCGAAACTAAAATTACCCAGCATTTCAAAGAACGTATGATGGCGCGCAGTGTAACCAACATTTTCTAAATCATTATGCTTTCCACCCGCACGCACGCAACGCTGAGAAGACACAGCTCGATTATAGGGACGTTTGTCGTCACCTAAAAAAACGTCTTTAAACTGAACCATACCTGCGTTGGTAAATAACAAGGTGGCATCATTACCAGGAACAAGGGAACTACTAGGCACTATTTCATGGCCTAATTGTTTATAATAATCAAGAAATGCCTGACGGATAGCCGCGATTTTCATGGTCAGTCTCGCTGTTAACGCAAAAGCGTAAGTATATACTGAACCACTAATGGCTTTCGACCATTGCGGGCAATTTACGTTCTAATTAAGAAAATTATTCTATATTTTGATAAAAAAGTATGCAGAGTCACGGACGGTCGTCTGGTAGCGCTTCGATAGCGTAATAAATATGCTCTTGAGCAAACCCTCGTTGATACAAATAGCGTGCTTGTTTAGCTCTTTCTTTTAGGTTAACTGCAAGGCTTAATCCACAGTGTTTGCGCTTTTGTTTGAGGGCGTTAGCAAACCAATCAAATTGCTGTTCTTGCATTTGAGTATGCACCAATTCGCGGTCTAGACCATATTGCACACCCCATTGATAAAGCCGAGATGGACCATACCCTGCATTTGCTTTTGACCTTATGAGAACTTCTGAAAAGCGCAAATCTGACTGTAAACCTTGGCGGTGAAGTTCGTCGAGTAGATGCTCTAGGTCAACGTCCCAGCCTTTTTCTAGCATTCTAAGATGCAGTTTACGCTGCAGTTCACTGCGGGACTGCTCACGTCGTGCCAGTAATCCAATGGCTTGATAGCGCAAAGCAGAGGCTTGCTTTGCGCTATCTATTGATACAGAAAGCTTATCCATGACCCACTAAATTGTATTAATAGTTTAGAATGTTAGTGGTGTTACCACGTCATTGTCGGTTTCGCTGGCCTTAGGAATGCTCAAAAGCTCTTCTCTAATTTGCAGTTCGATTTCCTCAGCAATCTCTGGATGATCCAGCAAATACTGGGAAGCATTGGCTTTACCTTGACCAATTTTGTCGCCTTTATAAGCATACCAAGCACCCGCTTTATCAACCAAGTTCTGCTTAACGCCTAGATCAATAATTTCACCCATGCGGTAAATGCCTTTACCATAGATTATTTGAAACTCTGCTTGTTTAAAGGGAGACGCAACCTTATTTTTGACGACTTTGACACGGGTTTCATTGCCTACTATCTCATCACCATTCTTTACCGCACCAATACGACGAATATCCAAACGCACAGAGGAGTAGAATTTTAGTGCATTACCGCCAGTCGTAGTTTCAGGGCTACCAAACATGACACCAATCTTCATTCTTATTTGGTTGATGAAAATGACTAATGAGTTGGCATTTTTAATATTACCCGTAATCTTGCGCATGGCTTGAGACAAGAGCCGGGCCTGAAGCCCTACATGATGGTCCCCCATTTCGCCTTCAATTTCAGCCTTCGGTGTCAGAGCTGCAACTGAGTCCACAATGATCACGTCGACTGCGTTTGAACGGACTAACATATCTGTTATTTCAAGCGCTTGTTCACCCGTATCTGGCTGGCTAACCAATAGGTCATCCACATTTACACCCAGTTTTTCAGCATAACTGGGGTCCAATGCATGCTCAGCATCAACAAATGCACAGGTCTTGCCAATTTTTTGAGCTTCCGCAATGACTTGCAAGGTCAGGGTTGTTTTACCTGAAGACTCAGGCCCATAAATTTCACAAATACGTCCAAAAGGTAATCCGCCTATTCCAAGGGCGATATCTAAGCCAAGAGATCCTGTAGACACGGCAGGAATGGCTTCTCTGGGCTGATCACCCATGCGCATGACGGCACCTTTACCGAATTGGCGTTCGATTTGGCCTAGCGCAGCATCGAGGGCTTTTTGTTTATTTGCATCCATGAGATTCACCTTAATTTTTTTAGCTTGAAGCCTAAGCTTCCAGTCTTTTTTCTATACTGTAATTACATACAGTAACTGTCTGTATGTACAGTATTAAACCATAATTGAGAAAAAGTGCAAGACTTAATGTATAAATTGTCAAAAAGCGATTTTTTGAAGAAGGTTATACCGATTGGACAAATGTGTTGGCCAAAGCAGCACAGCCTAAATTAAAACCCCCCTCATTAAATGATCTATCGCCACCTATTTTTAGTGTTGAGGCAATTTAAATGTGTTTTGAAATTTTCACTACGGGTTCTCACAGAAAAAATCCGGTGGCTGTCATCACCTATTGCCAGTGATTTATGGAGGTCAGGCATTTTTCTCTTTTTGTTAGCAAGACATTGCAGTAAAAAACTGAGCATTGTTGATGAATTTTGTTCAACCGGGTCATCATTCAAAGGATTATCGTTAATAGCCTAGCCTCTGGGTTCCGACAGGGGTTAAATGCTTCTGTAATTTTTATGTGACTTATTTATAATATCCCGAAACACTTGACTAAAAAAAATGTAATTATACAAACGGACTTACCGCGTTAATAGTAGGCCGAACATTCAATACAGACTATAAGCCTCGCTTAAGACCATAACGTATTAATTTCAACCACAACTGAGGGTAATACTTAAGCAAAGTGGGGGTTTGTTAGTGCTATACTGCCAACTAAATAGCAAACCACTAATCACTTGATGAGTCGCTTTTCGATGGTGCCCTGTGGCAGGTAAGTTAGTCCAAAACTGCCATCGTATTTAGCCTAGCGCTGGGTATGAAGAAGATCTCGACCTCAGTAGTGGCTCATGTTTTGGTTTTGTCGCTGCCAAACTAATCTAGACCGTTGTGAAGAGGTACCCAGCATGAAAATAATTCATATTTCTGATACCCACCTCGTGGCTGCTGAAGAAAAGCTTCATGGCCTTGATCCAGGTGAACGTTTGCGACAGTGCTTTGAAGACATCATGACTCACCACACCGATGCTGACCTATGCGTGCTCACTGGAGACTTGGCTGAAGCAGGCCATACTGGCGCTTATGTGTTATTGAAACAATTAATGATGCTTTTGCCTGTGCGCACTTTTTTGCTACTGGGAAATCACGATCACAGACAGCGTTTCTGCGATGTTTTTAGTAATGTGCCCAGGGACCCTCATGGGTTTGTGCAGCGTTCGGAGGTCACCTCCGATGGGGTCTTGTTGTTTCTCGACACCAATGAACCGGGCACCGACGAAGGTGTTTATTGTGAACTAAGGCATGCATGGTTGCGTGAGCAGCTAGCCCAGTACCATGATCGTCCTATATACTTATTCATGCATCATCCACCGTTTGATGTTGGTCTGCCTGACCTGGATGCAATGCGCTTGCGTGATTGCGAAAAGTTCGCCCAAACACTGACAGGACATAACGATATTCGTCATCTATTTTTTGGTCATGTGCACCGCCCCATCAATGGCAGGTGGCGGGGGATAGGCTTTTCTGCCGTTCACGGCACCAACCATCAGGTTCCTCTTCTATTAAATAAAGACCCACTCAATGGTGCCTTTGCCTTTTGCCAAGAGGAGCCATCTTACGGCATAATATTAATTGCTAAAAACATGACCACCGTTCACCTACAACCGTTTCTCAACCGCCAACCCATTTACTACGAAGACTACAAGTAACCCGATGGACCTACTCGTGATAGCCTTGGTACTGGGTTCTGCAGCGTTACACCCCTTTCGTGACTTATTGATTAAGGGTCAGAATTTTCCAGAATCAGCATATCTAGGGGTAACAGGTTCGTGGGTTATATTTGCTGCAATCCAATCAACTATACTCAACCAGCCACCTAACCTACCAGTCGATGTTTGGCCACTGGTGGCTGGTTCAGCCTTGGGCCTGTTTCTCTATTATCTGTGTGTGATGCTAACTTTAAAAACTGGTGATCTTTCTATTTACTATCCTATTATTCGTTCCTCCCCAATAGCCATTGTGGCAATGAGCTATCTATTTTTAGAACAATATTATTCACCACTGACACTAGTGGGTATCAGCCTAATATTGGTGAGCGCTATAATGATCCAGTATCGACGAGGGACTAGTTTACTGCATCGTCCAAAGTTAATTTTCACCGCTGTAGTAGCGATGATTGGTTCTGCTATATATGGCCTCGCAGATTCAGTAGCCATGAAAACCGTGACCCCGGCGCCCTTCTTATTCTGGGTCTATATAACTTTAACATTAGCTTTATTAATTTTCTTTACTCTCACCCGAGTGCAGAAACGGCCATTACGTCTGCAGCTATTTGGCTGTTGGCCCAATGAGTGGTTGCGCATACTCGGCTCAGGCGCACTCTCCTACGCTTCGTATTTACTCATTTTGTTCGCCTTTCAGGCTGGTGGAGAAGTCGCTGTGGTGAGTGCTATCCGACAAGTGTCGATCCCCCTGACAGTTTTACTCGGTGCATTAGTGCTCAAAGAAAAACGATTCCTAACAAGATTATTCTGGGCACTTTTATTAGCTTCTGGTGTGATAATCATTACGATTGGAGGGTAACCCTTGTCTCTAATGGTTTTGGCCTAAATCACAACTCGTATTGGGAACGCCCTACTGCACAATAGGCAAAGTGGTTATTCAGTCGTTCAAAAACTCTTGTATACCTGCGCGCCAAGGAGGTCGAAAATAAGCCACCATCCGACCCTCGAGGCCTTCACCTTCGTCTGCTGTCCAGGGGGCAACTCCGTGCAATGCCAAGCGGTGCAGTAAATAAGCCTCGCCCGGCTGGGCTGGCAATTCAAGGCGTTTACAAGTGGCAAACACTTCGCGCCTAGCGGCAGCATATATCTCGGTCACATCGACCCCAGGCCATTGCTCGACAGGCATTTGAGCAAATGCAGCGGCTAGATGACGCCGCACAATTGCTGGGCTGTCTGGCCATACGACAAGCGGGCTAGCACCCAGTAGTGTAGGGTTCAATGGAAGTCCAAGGACAAAGGTATGGGGTTCAATTAGATTTCTTCGCCTGTCTGGCCCTTGGGGTAAAATACCGTCGATATGTGCGGCGTCTCGAGTCTGACGGAAGCGGAAAGCGGCTGGCGTCTCTTGAGCGCGGGGTTTTGGGTATCCTGGGTAGATCACCGACACCTGCGCTGGATGCAGTGCAGGCAATCGCCCAAAATTTTGGATAATAAAGTCAACTGCGTTGCCTGCTAGTGAAACCGAATCACCGAGGCGACCCGTTGGGTCATTTGGCAAGGCATCCACACCAACAAACCATGTGCCTTCGCATTGTAACCAGCGCTTTTGCATTGCCTGATCAGAGATGACCGCCTCAGCATATAACTTGGCGGCCTTTGCCCAGGCAGCAATTTGCGGATCAAATGAGAACTTCACCCAACCATGCTGCCAAGTGTCTTTCATCTAGTCGCCCCTGAACCCGCACATACACACTTAAAAAAGTAACAGTGTATTGTGTTTTGGCCTCGCATCATCATTATCTGAATGGAGAGAATAATTCGGCTTGTGGTTTTAACTCGCATAGGTTTGGGTACGTTTGGGTATAAATGATCAACATTGATTGATTACGCCTTGCAATGCCATGCGCACGGCCGCACTTTGGATCTCTTTGCGCGCACCATCGAAATGGTATAAACGACTCGTTAGCCTTTGTTCAGGGCCGCACCAGGCTATCCAAACACTGCCAACTGGTTTCGCAGCAGTACCACCACTTGGACCTGCAACACCACTCACCGCCACACAAATATCAGCTGCCATGACTTCGCAACCGCCTACCGCCATCGCCTCAACCACTTCTTTGCTCACTGCCCCATGCACGTCAATGTATTTTGAGTCTACCCTTAGCAGTTGTGTTTTTAATTGATTGCTGTAACTAATTACGCCGCCATTAAACCATCTAGAACTTCCAGCAAGAGAGGTTAGTACAGCTCCGATTGCGCCACCGGTGCAAGACTCAGCCGTGGCCATTGTGTGGCCTTTGTGCATAAGAGTTGCAGCCACCTTATTGGCTAAAACTTGATCAAGATTTTGTCCTGGGTCTACCATCAGCTTATCCTGCATTATTAAAAACGCCATCATGACCATAGAGGCATAAGCCTCTATTAACAAGAGCTAACTATGGCCTCAAATAGCACCTCAGTGCAAGTTAAAGTCAGATGAGATGGTAGACTGCTGCCAGCAATGGTCAGTTAAAACCTTGGCCATCACTAGCGCCATCCACTGTTTAACCCATAATTGGGCCTAGGGTGTTGTGAAATTATCTTTGTGTTGGTCCCTAAGGATATTTTTTAATACTTTACCCATGGTGTTTCTGGGTAACTCATCAACGAAAAAGATATTTTTTGGACGCTTATATGCAGCAATTTTTTGTTTTAAATTATTTTTTATACCGTCTTCGTTTAGGTCTGCACCTGCGGCCAACACGACAACAGCCAATACCCCTTCACCAAAGTCAGGATGGGGCACGCCAATGACTGCAGACTCATAGACTCCATCAACATCATCCAAAATAATCTCGATTTCTTTAGGATAAACATTGTAACCCCCAGAAATAATAAGGTCCTTAGAACGGCCTACAATGGATAAGTAGTTGTCGTCGTCCATGGTGCCAATATCACCAGTGATAAAAAAACCATCTTCACGAAATTCTTGTTTGGTTTTTTCGGGCATTTGCCAATACCCTTTAAATACATTTGGCCCCCGTATTTCAACAGAACCAATCTCGCCTTGGGCCAGTGGTTGGCCACTATCTGCATCTGCAATGCGCACCTCAACGCCGGGTAGAGGCATGCCCACGGTGCCTGCTCGACGCTCCCCTTCATACGGATTAGAAGTGTTCATATTGGTTTCAGTCATACCATAGCGTTCTAAAATGGCAGTGCCAGTAACTTCTTGCCATTGCTTATGCGTTTCTGCCAATAGGGGTGCTGAACCAGAAATAAACAGGCGCATGGGGGCAACGGTTGCTGCGCAAAGATTAGCCGACTCTAACAGTCTGACGTAAAAAGTTGGTACTCCCATTAATACGGTCGTCCTGCTCATTAGTGAGATGATCATTTCACTATCAAATTGGGGCATAAAAATCATCGATGATCCAGCAGACAAGGTGACGTTAGTCGCTACAAATAATCCATGGATGTGAAACAAAGGTAAAGCGTGAATCAAAACATCAGTATTATCAAAATGCCAGCATTGGCACAATGATTGGGCGTTAGAGACAAGGTTGTTGTGAGTTAGCATTGCGCCCTTAGAACGGCCAGTAGTACCAGACGTATATAAGAATGCTGCAAGGTCATCCTTACCGCGAGCCACCTCTTTGAAACTGTGCGTATGCATAGGCAGAGCATCGATCAACGACCCCAGGCCATCAGCTGACAGGGTAAAGACTTTGCCAACACCCGTTTGCTCAGCTAGAACCTCTAAAACAGCCGATTTTTTTGGATCACAGACAAATATTAGTGGCTTAGCATCAGTTAGGAAATATTCAAGTTCTGATGGTGTATAAGCGGTGTTGAGAGGCAAAAAAATCCCACCTGCTAATACGGTGCCCAAATACAGTTGTATCGACTCTATGGACTTCTCAACTTGCGCGGCAACGCAGTCGCCTGGTTTTAAACCTGCCAATTGCAGTGCCCTAGCATTTTTTTCAGCAGTGCTGAACATTTCACCGTAAGACACTTTTGTGCCATCCAACATTTCAGCACACAAGGCGCTGTCACGGCCAACAGAGGCAGACCTAAGATGATGGGCAAGATGATTAGTGTCGTACATTTTCAGTGTCCTCTAAATTTTCTACTTCACAAGCCGACGCACAGACTCTGCACAGACAACAGTTTGGTGGTTGGCAAAGGCTTCATGGTTGTGTTCAATGGACTTGAGGTCATATAGGTAATTAACCATCACCCCCCAAGAACTTTTGAGTCTGGTGCCACTCGCGTCAGCCTCACTATTAATTTGTTGAAGGCAGGCGCCATTGCCCAAATGAAAGCGAGACACATAATCGAACGGACTGCCATTGCTTTTCTTTGCCTTGAGTAGATACCAGGCCGTCAATTTCTCAATTTGGGCGCGGTCAACACCGCTCGCGTCTTTTGAATCATTCAGTAATTGGATGGTTTGGTGCAGTGTTTGAGGGATATCACTGAGCTTATTCTGAGCTACTTGCTGGCGCACCCAATGGCGCATTTCAGGCAAGGGAGATAGGGTGACAAATTGACTGAGGTTAGTGAATTCGTGGCGTAATTCTTCCACCACCTGCTTGATCAAAAAATTACCAAAGGAAATGCCTTGAAGCCCTTTTTGACAATTGGAAATTGAATAGAAGACCGCTGTAGTGGCTTCGGCAGGATTAAGGTGTTGCCGCTGCTTCGCAAGAATGGGGGCAATCGCTGTAGGAATACTAGCGGTCATCGCCACTTCGACAAATATCAATGGCTCGGCACTTAGGGCTGGATGGAAGAAGCCGTAAAGGCGTCGATCTTCTGCCGCCACACGCAAGCGTAATTCATCCCAACCATTGATTTCGTGGATGGCTTCGTAACTAATGATTTTTTCTAAAATAACAGCAGGGGTATTATCCCAATTAATAAGCCTGAGCTCTAAAAATCCACGGTTAAACCATGAGCTAAACAGGTGACGAAAATCGTTATCAAGCTGTTTTAGCTCGGCACCTTTTGCAATAGCCAAGAGCAAATCAGCGCGCATTGATACCAAATCTTGCGTACCCCTAGGAGCCCGATTGAGTCGGCGAATTAACTCCTGACTTCTGGGTTCACTGGCTGAGTGGATTTGACGGATCAAGCCTTGACTATGGGTTGAACTTTTATGCTTAGGTGAATCTTTGGCAGCACCTGGTTGTTGGTCAGCTTTCCAAGCTTCAATCATTTGGTTTAAATGTCTTTCATCAACACTAAATTGATTCATCATTTCTATAAAAAAACATGACTGTTCGTCAGTGTCTAGGGCCCCATAGCGATCTAATATTTCTCTGGCCAGCGCTAAACTGGTGGCCTCACCTCGCCTTGACAGCAGGGTTTCACAACGGACAATGAGTGTTTCCTGTTTGTCAGCAGCAGGCATAAGAGAGCGGCCAATGTCACTCACTCTCAAAAGTAAATCACTTAATAGATTAATTGTTCTCATATTAGGCTTTACCTCAGTTATCAATGCAATTAACTTTAATTCAGTCTACAGCTTGTCTGTCGATTTTGAGGTCTTTAAGCACCCAAGCAGGCTCTATCGCACCCTTGTTTTCATAAGATTTTAACTGTGATAGTTCTAAAACTACCACAAAATAAAAAACTGACTTTAGTTCAGTTTATTGAGTTAAATGCTCGTGCTTTTTTTAAAAAGAGTGTTTGAGTAACGCCAAAGAAAGTAAATACAGCCCGATTTATACTTTATTTTCCTGACAACAAGAACCCCCCACCTGGTGCCACTGGCTCAAGATTTAAGGTTTTCAAAATTTCGTATGTAGTGGCCACAGCAGCAGAAATAGTGGGAATGCCAGAGGCCTTTTCTATGTTTTCAATGGCAGGTAGCGATGGCATTTGTACACAAGCAGAGGCCACAATAGCGTCAATACCGGTGACGTCCAACTTCTTCCAAAGTTCAGCAGGGGCGTTGGGGTCTTGCGCCGCAACATCAAGGTTATTGGGGATTTCAAGCGCCATAAAGTCTTGCACTTCAATGCCTTCACTTTCAATATAATCCACTACCATTCGAGTTAATGGTTTCATATAGGGACAAATGATGGACACTTTTTTAGCCCCAATAGTGTGCAAAGAGTCAACTAAAGCGCCAGCTGAACTCACGATTGGAGTAGGCAGACCATTAGTAACAGTGGCGTCATGCAGACGTTGTTGTGAAACTTTGTGGTACCCCATTCCTCGACTCATAATTGCGACTAAACAAGCATAGGCTTGCACTTCAACTGCAGCATCTGATAACTCCACTGCACAGCGTAAGCTATCATCATCCATGCGTTCCAACTCTTCTTTGGATACATTCTTCATGCGCATTCGTGAGGCATGAAAAGTAAACCGATCAGAAAGTATGGCTTCACGGGCACGCAATAAGGCAGGAATTTCCGTTTCCATAGTCACATTAGAGCTAGGTACAATAAGTCCAATACGACGGTACGAGTTGTTTGAGGTCATAAAAGTTAAATCCAAGGTAAAACCAGCACTTAAGCGCTTATTAATAGAAGGTTAGTTAAACTATATTGATGTTCCCATAAGGGTATCGGGTAGCCAGGTCGCTAAGCTAGGCATTAGGCAGAGTAATAAGATGGCAATCACCATGCAGCCTACAAAGGGTAGTGATCCCAATAAAACAGATTTCAAGGGTATCTGAGGGGCTATGCCATTAATCACGTATAGGTTTAAACCTACAGGTGGTGATATCAAACCAATTTCCATATTAATGGTCAGCACCACGGCGAACCATATGGGGTCAAAACCCGCATTCACTATAATAGGCAGCAAGATTGGTGATGCCATCAGTATGACGGCAACAGGGGGCAGAAAAAAGCCGGCAATTAAAAGAAAGAGATTGATGATCATCATCAAATACCAGCGATTAATGTCTAGTGTGCCAATCCATTCAGCGATTGACTGGGTGATAAAAAGGCTGGAAAGCATGTATGAAAAGACACCTGCTGCAGCGATGATGAATAAAATCATCACACTCTCTTTGGTACTGTCCCTTAACACTAGCCATAAATCTTTTGGGCTGGTTAATCGGTAAATAACAACGGCAATAATAAGGCAAAGCAAAGCGCCAACGGCCGCAGTTTCAGAGGGCGTAGCCACACCACCATACATGGAATAAAGCACTCCAATAATAATGGCAATAAAAGGTAGCACCCGTGGCAAGATTTCAAACTTCTCTTTCCAGCTATAGACAGTCTTAACCATTAAGGCATGGTTACCCGAACGCCATGTAGCATAAATGGACCAAACCATGAATAATGTAACCAACAATAGACCGGGTATGACGCCTGCTAAAAACAAGCGCCCGATTGAAGTTTCAGTCGCGATGCCATAAACGATCATGGTGATTGATGGTGGGATTAAAATACCTAAAGTGCCACCCGCAGCAATAGATCCTGCAGCGATGCCTTCTGGATAACCCCGCTTGAGCATTTCTGGAATACCCATTTTACCAATGGCAGCACACGTTGCTGGACTGGAACCTGACATGGCGGCAAACATGGCGCAAGCACCCAGATTAGAAATAACCAATCCGCCAGGCACACGGGTCAACCATCGTTCAAGAGCTTCATACAAGTCTGCCCCAGCTCGAGTTGAAGAAATAGAAGCCCCCATAATGATAAACATAGGAATTGATAACAAGGCAAAGCTATCTAGCTTGCCAAAGAATATTTCAGGTATTAAAGCCAATGATGGAGCGCCATCGAAAATCATAATGAACAAAGCAGAGACCACCAGCAAACCAATGCCTACTGAAATGCCAGAAAAAAGGATTAAAATAGTACTGGTGCCTACTAAGGCACCTAAAATAAGAGGATCCATTAATCTTCTCCTAAGCCGAAAGGTAATTCAATTTTTAAAACTATGGCGGCTAAGTCAGCTAATAACTGAAGTATGAGTAGGCCAAAACCAATGGGTAGGGAAGAATAGACGATCCACAACTGAGGCGCCCAGACCGTATCTGAAGTCCAACCGCGCGTAAAGGCTAGATGCCAGAATTCATAACTGAACCAAAGCATCATGGAGATGGTAATTATGGCAACCAAATAAGTAAAGATGGCTAAAAAATAACGGCCTTTGGCGGGTAACATTAAGGGTATTAAGTTGACATTGACATGGCCTCTTAGTTGCTGCACAAAAGGTAGGCCAATAAGGGTAGCAGCAACAATTAAAAAGACGACCGCTTCAGTTTGCCAGACGGTAGAGCCATTGAGGACAAACCGTACAAAGATCATTTGGCAGGTAATGGCAATAGCAATCAGGGTCATGCCAGCTGAACACCAGCCAGATAAGGTCGATAGGATTGAAACTACTTTAAAGAAAAATGGCTTAGAAGATGTGCCAATTTGATCATTGATGTTTGAGTGATCGCTCATGCAAATACCTTTCTTATGCCTATTTTTTGGGGATTTTTAAAAGCATTATGCAGTCTTGCTTTGTGACTAATAAAACACAAAGCAAGACCTAAATCGATGGACTACTTAACAGAAAGAGCCATATCAAGTAATTCTTGACCACCAGAAACAGAGTTTACAAATTCTTTGTAAGACGTTTCTACTGCGATATCACGCCATGCATTAAAATCAGCTTGGGTCATTTCAGCAATCTCAACACCCGCCTCGCGGAACACTTCAGTTGATTTGGCATCTTGAGTCTTAGCTTCTGCTAAATAAAAGGCTTCAGCTTTTTTTGCAGCGGCTAACAAAGCTGTTTGTTGTTGCTCATTTAACCCATCAAATTTGTCCTTGCTCATAATCAGTGGCTGGTACAAAAACCATAAGGCTATGTTTTCAGAAGCAGGTGTATAACACTTCACTTGCTCGTAAATACGGTAAGATACGAAAGAAGATGACGATGTGTTAGCTGCGTTGAGAACACCCGTTTGCATTGCACTATAAATATCAGCTGAACTCATAGAAGTAATGGAAGCGCCTGCACCAATCAACATTTGTTCAAATGATTTGCCAGCAGCGCGAATTTGCAGGCCTTTCACATCTTCTGGCTTAACAATGCACTTGTCCTTGCCTACAAAACCACCCGCAAGATAACCATGCACCAAAACCATGACGTTGTCATCTAACATTTTTTCTTGCAAAGCGCCCATGAATGGAGACTGGGTTAAACGCGCCGCGTGATCATGGTTTTTCACCAAACCAGGCATAAGGGTTAAGCTCACTGCGGGTTGTTGACCAGCCGCATAACTAAGAGGGAAAACAGACATGTCCAATAAGTTACGACTGATAAAGTTATACTGTTCTTTAGGCTTCACTAACGACTTTGAGGGGAAAATCTTAATATTCAGATCAACACCTGCAGCAGCGACTTCATCGGCAACAATTTGAGCGACTTTATGGCGAACGTCTTTCGTTGACCATTGATGTGAAAGCTTTAACTCCGTGGCATTAGCTGCCCCAGACGAGGCGATTATAGTAGCAAGTGCTACGGTTGTTATTATACGTGACTGAAACATTTCTACTTCTCCAATTTTAATTGAGATCTGATAGTATAGACTTTATTATACATAAGCAATTTATAAAAATACATATAGCCACTCTATGGCGACATTGCATAATTAAATGCAAACGTTATAATCCAGTGGTTTGAACTAATGGAATAATTCATGACCCGCGCTGCCGATAAACTCATCACGCAACTGACCGAAGAGATTTCCTCGGGTATATTGCGCCCCGGTGACCAAATTGAAGAAGCTGCTTTAGCAGAAAAATATGCGTTGTCGCGCACTCCCATTCGTGAAGCTATTCGAGCCATGGTAGCCATTGGTTTATTAGAAACAAGGCCCAGAAAAGGGGCTATTGTTCGGATTCTAACGGCCAAAGAGCTGCTTGATCTATTTGAAGTGGGTGCTGGTCTCGAAGGGATGGCTTGCAGGCTAGCGGCAGCAGCGCTGACACAAAAGCATGCAGAATCAATTGAACAAGCGCTAGAAAAGTGTATTGCTGCATCGGCCACTGGTGATAAAGTTCAGTACAGTATCGCCAACCTTGAGTTCCATGCGGCAATCCATGCGGCGACAGATAACCACTGGCTCATTGAACAATTACAAAATATAGGCATACACATTAATCCCTATCGATCTTTGCCTTATGACCTGCGAGGGCGTCTTGCAAAATCAACAGAAGAGCACACTATGATTTGTTCAGCCATTCTTTCTGGTGAAGGAGAAAAAGCCAGCGAACTAATGCGTGACCATATACTACTGCAAGGTAAACGCCTGCCTGCCGTACTTAAACTTATTGCCCATTGATAATCCAAACACCAGCTTCCCTTAGCCTTCGATTAGCCTTTAATACAAAATCATGAGTTTAGGCATGCTTGCCAAATGACCTCATGGTTTTATAAGCGATACCAAAGTTCTCTCTGTCCACCCAGTGTTTTCATAACTCAACGACAATCCTTTTCAAACCTGCGGTGTTTGCTTGAAGCCACGAGTGACCGTACAATTATGGCGTACTTTGTCACCATTCGAAAAATAGGCTTGAGAACGGCTCTGCGAATTGCAGTCACTGTTTGCAGAAACCATTTAACGAGGTCAAGAATTTGTTTTTAAAGTGAGATAAATTTTGATCAAGAATAATCTAACGGTTGGAAATGACACTCTATGAAAGAGATTTTTCCATTTAATAAAAGAGTTATGCCGAAACAATGAACATATCCAAAAACGAAAAAACAATAAAAAACGGCATTAACTCTAACCACACTCCCATGATGCAGCAGTATTTAGGTATTAAACATGACCATCCACACGACTTGGTCTTTTACCGCATGGGGGATTTTTATGAGATGTTTTATGAGGATGCCAAACAGGCTTCTGAGTTACTCGACATTTCCTTAACCTCAAGGGGTCAGTCTGCAGGGCAACCCATACCCATGTGTGGCATCCCTTACCATGCTGCAGAAGGATATATTGCTAAAATAGTTAACGCAGGTCGGGCGGTAGCAGTCGCCGAGCAAGTTGGAGACCCTGCCACCAGCAAAGGTCCTGTAGATAGAAAAGTAGTGCGTGTGGTGACTCCAGGCACGTTGACAGACGAAGCCCTAATGCAGGCTCATCAAGATCACTTATTAGTTGCCACATTTAAGCTTCAGGACATCTATGGTATAGCGAGTTTAGATATGAGTAGTGGCCGGTTTGCGGTGACTGAGGCCAATACTGCAGATGAATTACAGACCCAGTTACAGCGTTTAAGGCCTGCAGAATTACTTTATGATGAAAGCAGCGAAATTATTGATCATATCCAAGAGTGGCCTTGTCGCCGCCCTCAAGTGAGTTGGAATTTTACTTACGATACCGCTCTGCGCATACTCAGTCACCAATTTAATACCCGCGATCTGAGTGGCTTTGGCTGTGAAACTATGCATGCCGCTATTTGTGCCGCCGGATGCTTATTAAATTATGCCAAGGAAACTCAAAGGGGTGACCTACCCCATTTACGTAATTTACAAATAGAACTGCCCCAAGACACGCTTATTTTAGATGGTCCAAGCCGAAAGAATTTGGAAATAGACCTCAATATTCAAGGCGGCGAGCAGTATACTCTGGCAGCAGCTTTAGATACCACAGCCACCCCCATGGGTGGACGATTATTACGCCGCTGGCTCAATAATCCATTGCGAAATATTGAGGTGCTTGAGCAACGCCAAGATTTTATTTGCCAGACGCTCACGTCTGATAAGACTGAAGATCTGCAACTGGGTCTTAAACCCATTGGAGATATGGAACGTATTTTAGCCCGGATTGCATTAAGGTCAGCCCGCCCTCGTGATTTATCAAGGCTTTGTGCAAGTCTTAGGGCATTGCCTCACATCCAAGTCTCATTATCGGCTTTAGAGTCTAAAAGGGCCCAATCGTTAGCTCATGACATCAGTGAATTTCCAGCGACAGTGGATTTGTTAATGAGAGCCATTGTCGACAACCCCCCAGTGATTATTCGAGACGGTGGCGTGATTGCTAAGGGCTATGATGAAGAGCTCGACCAGTTACGTAGTTTAAGTCAAAATGCGGGTCAATTTTTGCTTGATCTAGAAACTAAGGAACGGGAGCGTACCGGCCTATCGACATTAAAAGTAGGTTACAACCGTGTCCACGGCTACTATATCGAAATTAGTCGCTTACAATCTGCCCAAGCGCCGAGCGAATATGTGCGGCGGCAAACCTTAAAAAATGCTGAGCGTTTTATCACCCCCGAACTTAAATCCTTTGAAGACCGAGCTTTAAGTAGTAAGAGTCGCAGTTTAGCGCGAGAAAAAGCGCTTTATGAAGACCTGATTGAAGACTTGGCCACTCAACTGCAACAACTGCAGCAGGCATCAGATGGGGTTAGTGAACTTGATGTGCTTTGCTGTTTAGCTGAACGTGCAACGTGCCTTGATCTTAATCGGCCAAGCTTAAAACTTGAGCCTGGAATAGACATAAGGCAAGGCCGTCATTTAGTGGTTGAACAATTAATTAGCGATCCTTTTGTAGCCAACGATACCAGCCTTTGTGCAACGTCCAGCATGATGATGATTACTGGCCCCAATATGGGCGGTAAGTCTACTTACATGCGGCAAGTCGCTTTGATCGTTATCATGGCCCAAATTGGGGCCTATGTGCCTGCCTTAGAGGCCTCGATCGGCATTGTTGATCGCGTATTCACCCGCATGGGCAGCAGTGATGATTTAGCAGGCGGACGCTCCACATTCATGGTTGAAATGACAGAAACCGCCAATATTCTCAACAACGCAAGTGCAAAAAGTTTAGTGTTGATGGATGAAGTGGGTCGGGGAACAAGCACCTTTGATGGATTATCTTTAGCGTGGTCTTGTGCCTTAAATTTAGCTAGGGATATTGGCGCCTTAACGCTTTTTGCGACTCACTATTTTGAGATGACACAATTATCTGAGCAATTAGCTCAAGTAGAAAATGTTCATTTAGACGCCACAGAACATGACGATAACATCATTTTCATGCACAAAGTTCTTCCCGGTCCAGCTAGCAAAAGTTATGGCCTGCAAGTGGCTAAACTCGCAGGTGTACCCCATCAAGTGATCGATGAGGCAAGGCAAAAACTAAACTATTTGGAACAAAGTGAACAAAAGCAAACATCAGCCATAGCCAAAAATACGCTCCTCGAGACACCTCAGCAATCTGACTTATTTAGTCACCTATCCCACCCAATCGAGGCGCTGCTAGAGAGCCACAAAGCGGACGAACTAACCCCTAGACAAGCCTTAGAACTGATTTATCAAATGCAGCACTTACGCAATCGTTAAAACAACTCAAGGCCTCATTTAAGCTTTAAGTGTAAGGCTGGCATATTAAGTTTATCCCGTGAGCCATCTTCACTAGGGTACTGCCAAGAAAATGATACAAACCAAAGTCATGAGATAAAGTGTTATGTCTAAACATACTGCCATTAAGAAAGAATGATGCACAAAGCATCTGAACTTCCAAATCGGCCTCAAGGAATGTGGGTGACTCTTGCGAGTATGGTATTAGCGTCAGTACTCGGATCAGTGCACGCCTTTGCCGTTTTTTTGGAACCCATGGAAAACTACTTTCAAACTTCACGATCTCAAGTCAGTCTAACCTATTCCTTTACCCTATTATCCTTAACATTGGGGGTATTGATAGGCCATCGTTTTTACGGATTATTGCGTCCAGTAAGCTTCTCGATTGCAGTTTGTGGGCTAGCCTTAATCGGTACGTTAATCGCTGCATCAGCCACTCATATCATCATGGTTTGGCTTGGGTACAGTTTGTTGTTTGGTTTAGCAAACGGCCTTGGCTACGGCTTCGCATTACAAATTTCTGCCCAGTCTAACTTAGAAAATAAAGGTTTTGTCATGGGACTGGTCACAGCCAGTTATGCCCTAGGATCGGTGCTTTCACCTTGGCCCCTGGCTTTTGTCTTAAATAGTTTTGGTTTAATGTGGGCCATGCTGAGTTTGACCTTCGCGTTATTCGTCATCATGCCCGTTGTGAGTGGCTTGTTGTATTGGTCTCGGGCTCAGTTACATGTCTCACCACCTGACCATAAGCAGAGTCCCAGGGTAAATCAACACGTGATTTTTTTCTTTTGGTTAGCCTACGGTTTAGCGGTTATGGCCGGACTCATGGCTATAGGCCATGCTACTGCAATTGCAGAACAGGCGGGCCTGAATGGGCAGCTGATATTAATAGCGCCAAGCGTATTGGCACTTTTCAGCATGAGTGGAAGCCTGTTGGGAGGTTGGATGGCAGACCGGATCTCATTTAAAGTAACCTTAACAGTGTTGCCTTTATTATCAGCCCTTAGTCTTGCATTATTAGCCCTATTTTTAGTCGATATCAGTGTGTTGTTTGGCTTAGGAGTTACTGGATTTGCCTATGGGGCAATCATCTCGATATACCCTGCGGCTATTGCAACTCGTTTTGGCGCAGTTGAGGGGGTCCGAATTTATGGTAAAGTCTTTATAGCCTGGGGCATCGCAGGGTTTGTTGGGCCATGGTTGGCTGGTAGGTTATACGACTTGAATGGAGATTATAGGCTTGCATTAATTATTGGTAGCATTGCAGGGTTAGGTTCTGCGCTGGTTGTGTTGACTTTATTGAATGAAAAGTAGGCACCGCTAATAAAACTTACCGATAGCTTAGATTAATGACCCAAAAATTTTGCGGCTTTCTAAACTGCTTTACTTATCACGGGTAGATAAGACACCGTTTGGTATCCGCCATAAACAGCAGGAACCCACTATTCGCTGTGCTATTTACCTCACTATTTACCTTACTATTTAAGGCTCTGTTTAGAGCCCTATTTGCAAACCTATTTGTAAACCTATGGATGGTTAATGCCACAGACAACATGAGTCTAAAAAGACTAAAACAGACTGACCAAGCACCCTTCGCCTTTTAGTATTCTTAACCCATGAAGCCCTTGGGCTATGTATCTGCAAATAAACAACGTTTAGGGGGCTAATTAAAGTTTAGCATCCAACACATCTGTGCTGTTAAGACCTTCCGTTTCAAGAATCTTACGCAGACTGCGCAACGCCCCCACTTGAATCTGACGCACCCTTTCTCGAGTTAAATTAATATCTTTACCAACGTGCTCAAGAGTGCAGACAGAATGACCACGCAAGCCAAAACGACGGGAAATAACATCTTTTTGTAGGTCCGTCAGCAAATCTAGCCACTGCTCCATGTTAGTCATTAGGTTACTATCAACTAGCGTATTCTCTGGACCTTGGGTGGCAGTATCAGGTATGGTCTCCAGCAGCGTAGTGTCGCTGTCAGGACCCAAGCAGTTATCCACTGAGCCAACTCGATCATTAAGGTTGAGCATGGCACTCACTTGCTTTACGGGCTTACCTAAGTGAGCAGCTATTTCTTCTGCAGTAGGCTCATGATCAAGCTTTTGGGCCAATTCTCTGGCGACACGTAAATACACATTGAGTTCTTTAACGACATGAATTGGTAGCCTAATAGTGCGAGTTTGGTTCATGATAGCGCGTTCAATAGTTTGGCGAATCCACCATGTGCCATAAGTTGAAAAGCGAAAGCCTCGTTCTGGATCAAATTTTTCTACCGCACGAATTAAGCCAAGATTGCCTTCTTCGATTAGGTCAAGCAAGGTCATACCTCGGTTCACATAACGGCGCGCGATTTTCACCACTAATCTCAAATTACTTTCGATCAGACAATGACGTGCTGAGACATCACCCTTGAGCGCCAGACGAGAAAAATGTTGCTCTTCCTCTGCCGTTAGTAAGGCTCGAAAACCTATTTCCCCTAGGTAGAGATGGGTCGCATCTTTACAGTCAGTGTCTTTATTTGAGTATTTACCACCCAACTTGTATTTTGCATATTGTATTTCGCTACGGTGTTGATGCGCTTCTTCTACAGATAATTCTTGCGTCATTTAACTCACCTATTAATTAAACTCACCTATTAATTAAACTATCAATTAACTTTTTAACTGACCTAATTAACCAGCTCATTTCATCAAAGACTACGCTAGGCAATGTGTTGATAGACGACCTATAGCTTGGGCAAGTACCTCAGTGGGTTAACAGGCTTACCGTTTTTGCGTATTTCAAAATGTAGCCTTGGGTCTAGTTGTGGACCCTTACCTACTTCTGCAATCACTTGGCCTGCATCCACTATGGCGCCTTCTTCAACCAAAATACGGCTGTTGTAAGCATATGCACTAAGGAAGGTATCATTGTGTTTTACCACTACCAGTTTACCGTAACCCTGAATACCGCTTCCTGAATATACTATTATTCCACTAGATGCAGCTTTTACCGGTTTTCCCAGATTGGATGATAAATCAATTCCATTGGAAGCGCCAGCTTTATTAGCAAAACCTTGTATCAATTTTCCCCGCAGGGGCCAAGACCACTTGATCGATTTAGACCCGTTATAGGCCTTTAATTCAGGTGCTTTATCTACTTTTTTGGATACTGAAGAAGGTTGTTTTTTAGGTGTTTCCTTAGCAATAACTACAGGCTTTTTTACAGCTCCTTTTTCTACTGAAGCTTTAATAGCACTAATATCATTTATTTCATTAAAATAAATCACTTGCCCAACGTAAATAGTGTAGGGCGAGTTAATGGCGTTAGCTTTGGCTAGTTTTTTATAATCCCAACCAAAGCGCCACGCAATGGCGAACATGGTGTCACCCGGTTTGACTTGATAGGATAAAGGGGTATTTTGCACGCGATTGGCTGATACAATTTGTGCCGTGCTATAGCCTAGGTCCTGCACGGGCGCATATTGACTAGCACTGCAGGCTGACAGTAATAAAATAACCGCACTAGAACTCAACCACCTGATCATACACAAAACCCCATAACTAGAGCTCATATTTATTAGCCCGCCAAGTCTTTTAATTGAATACGTCCAAACTTACCCACCAACAAGCCTCCTAAGCAACACACCAATAGGCACCAAATTAGCTGGTTATCGTTGCCCGTCATTTGACTATACACCCAGGGCATAAGATTCTCTTGCTGCAGCGGAACCTCTAAACCTGTACTATTCAAGCGATAAGTAACCGTGTGCTTCCAAGGCCATAACTTCGCCACTGAACCCATCATTAGACCAGTCAAAAAATTCATTACCGCAATTGAATGCTGCTTGAGTAAATAAACAATCACTCGACTGAACGCCACTAAACCCAAACCACAGCCAAAAGCAAAAATAGCAATCACTTCAATATCAAAGGCAGCCAATCGCGCAATTAGAAATGGATAAATACCCAACATTAATAGGATGAAACTGCCCGATACACCAGGCAATATCATTGCAGTGATGGCCAAGGCCCCAGCTGCCATTAACCATAAGTAGCCCCAACCAGAAAACCCATCAACCACCTGCAGCATGGGCATGCTGGCTAATATTAAACTTACTAACAAACCAGGCCAAAGCCAACGCCATTGAAGCTTCTTTTGCACATAAAGGGCCTGCAGCAGCATCAGACTTGCGACCATAATCAAGCCCAAAAATAAACTCCACATGATCAGTGGCTGAACTAATAAAAGCCAAGTAATCAGTTTAGCAAGAACTACTAGCGCGGTGGCCATACCAAGGCCCAAATTAATTAGGAACAAACCGTCTATGTAATGCCACGCCTTAGCTAACTGACGTTGCCGTATTAGTTTTAATAGATGCCAGTGACTGAGGTGACTAATGGCAGTTAATAATCGACCATAAACACCACTCAGTAAAGCCACAGTTCCACCCGATATTCCAGGCACTAGATCAGCACCACCCATGAGCAACCCTGTAACAAATGTTTGCCACTGAATAAATGTGGTTTTTGTGGTCATCATAATAATCCATTGACTAAGGGGACAAAGTTAGCAGCTTCTATTTTTTGTTTGCTGAAATGATTGCCAGAGCGTGTTATTTTTAATAAATACTGGTCATTATCACCCACAGGGATAATCATACATCCTCCCTCAGACAGCTGCCATTGCAAAGCCTGAGGCACTTGTAAAGGCGCCGCTGTTACCATAATACCATCGAAAGGTTCTCGCGCAGGCCAGCCTTCGTGGCCATCACCGTGCTTGTAAACCACATTATGAATGCCTATTTGCTGCAATCGGTCTCGGGCTCGATCTAGCAGGGGTTCAATGCGCTCCATAGTCAGTAATCTGGGTACTAACTGAGCCAAAACAGATGTTTGGTAACCAGAACCTGTGCCTATTTCTAACACTTTTTTAGCAGCGCATGAAGCCAGCAAAAGCTCACTCATACGAGCTACTGTATATGGGCGTGAAAGGGTTTGATTGTGACCAATAGGTAATGACTTATCTTCATAAGCTCTATGGGCCAAAGCCTCATCTAAGAAAAGATGGCGAGGCGTTGAGCGCATCACATCTAACACTCTGACGTCTTGCACTCCTAGAGCGATCAACTGATCAACTAAACGTTCCCTTGTGCGCTGGGATGTCATGCCAATACCTTGCCTGTTGGCAGCCGTGCGTTTAGGGTCTGTCACAACGTGGCGCATTAAAACTTATCCTGCAGCCAATGAGTCACCTGATCGAAGGCTTCATGACAAGCCATGTCTGGTGACAGCGGCGTAACTGACACGAAGCCCTCCTCAACAGCATGGAAGTCAGTGCCGGGGCTGCCATCTTTAACCTTACCTGCAGGTCCGATCCAATAACACTGATGACCGCGAGGGTCTTTGGCGTCAATCGCAGTGCCGCCTATTTCTCTACTACCCAAACGGGTCACTTTAACGCCTTTAATTTTATCATAGGGCAAATCTGGCACATTGACATTGATGATGCATCGCTCTGGTAAATTAAGCTTTTGCATCCCCGTCATGAGCTGCCTAGCAACTTTTGCAGCCGTCAGAAAGTGAATTTTTCCAACTAAAGAGACTGCCATCCCATGATGGGCAAGGTAACGCCCTTCCATCGCGGCAGCCACTGTACCCGAATAGAGCACATCATCCCCTAAATTAGCCCCGTGGTTAATTCCTGAAACCACCATATCAGGGGCTATATCTAACACCCCATTGATTCCAAGGTGGACACAGTCTGCAGGCGTGCCATCGATACTAAAATAACCATTTTTTTGAGGCATCATACGTACTGGACGAGATAAGGTTAACGAATTACTCGCCCCACTTAAATCTCTATCGGGAGCAATAACCGTCACTTGATGGTCTTGCTCTAGCTCCTGCACAAGATACGACAGGCCTTGCGCATGCACGCCATCATCATTAGAGATCAGTAGATGCATCTTATTATTCCTTATCTTGAATCCGTTTATCTTTTGTCATTATGGCTGTTCTACTAAAGCGATTTCTCGCACTAAGGCCGTTGCGTAACTTCCACGCATCAAATGGAAATTCAGTTCCAAGATAGCACCCTCACACCAACGCCACGTAAAATCTTTTGGCCACAGACGCAAGCTGCGTCTTTGAGCCATCATGTCTTGGGCAATTAAAGCCTCAATCCAAGGCCGCCATGGGGCAAGTATTTGTGCTTCATAATCACTTGCTGGATTGGCTATAACATGGTCTACACCTCCAACCATGGGGCCGGTTGGGGCTAAATCACCCGCACCAATGCGTGCTTGGACTTCATCTAGTTCAATTTCTGCACCCGCATCAAACTGACTAAACCCATCACTAAACATACAACGCTCACCCACAGCTGCCGTTAGCCAAGTACCGTTATGAACACGAGCGCTCAACAACTGATTAAACAAATAAGAGCGCACTGACGACAACGCCATGCCCCGCTTAAAACGATCTTTTATACGCTTGCCCTGCAGCATTAATAAAGCAAGGTTAAGATTACCACCTTGGCGACCAAAGCGCTGATCACCAAAGTAGTTCGGTGCCCCTTGCTGAGAAATAAGGCGGAGTTTTTGCTCCAATGCCTCAGTTGCATTCATATTGCGCAAACGAATATTGAAAACATTACCTTGATGCACTCCAGTTTTTAACTTGCGCAAATGTCGAACTGTTTGATGCAAATCAACCTCAGGGCTTTGTAGTTGCTGCCAATCAGGATCTACTGTTTCTGCCTTACCAGGCAGGTGAACCCCAAACCACTGGCGCGTCACGCCTCGGCGATCTTTTAATCCTGAATAACTAACTTGTCGGGCAGGCACACCCGCAACCTTTGCAATGTGGCGAGCTAAGAAATCCGTATTAGTGTCCGTTTTAGTGATATCAAGATAAACGTGTTCTCCCTCGCCACAAGGGACATAGCCTAAGTCTTCTGTGACTAAAAAATCACTGCATTGAGTTTTAATCTGCCCCTTAGAGGTAGGCTCGCCAGAAGCATAAGCCCATTCAAGTGGCCAATTTAGGGGCTGTAATTCAGGTGCGGTCACTGATCTTCCACAAGCTGGTAAAAGGTTTCATTAGGTTTAACCATACCCAAGTCGTGACGTGCACGTTCTTCGATTGCATCAATGCCTTGCTTCAAATCCAGCACCTCTGCATGGAGCTGTTGATTACGCTCAGACAGGCTAGTATTCACTGCTTCTTGAGCAGTAATTTTGTCCTGCAGACGTTCCACTTCTAGCAACCCAGACTGACCCCACCAAAGGCTGTATTGCATAGCCAATAGGGTGACGAAGATTAATCCAACTAACCATTTCATAAATATATCAACAAAAAAGGGAGCTGACCTTGGCAATAGTTCACCAACGCAAGCTCCCTAGACGAGGTCAATCGTTGTTATTGACCTTTAATTTCCTGACGTCCACGATAAGGAGCATCAGCACCTAGTTCCTGCTCGATGCGGAGTAAGCGATTATACTTCGCTACTCTATCTGAGCGACACAATGAACCCGTCTTAATTTGGCCCGCTGCCGTAGCTACAGCTAAGTCGGCAATAGTTGTATCTTCTGTTTCGCCAGAGCGATGAGAAATGACCACACTAAAACCAGCTTTCTGGGCCATACGTATGGCTGCCAGTGTCTCTGTAAGGGTACCAATTTGATTAAATTTAATCAAAATAGAGTTGCCAATACCTTGCTCAATACCCCGGGTCAATATTTTTGTATTCGTGACAAATAGATCATCACCTACAAGTTGCACACGATCGCCACACTTTTGAGTCAGTTCTTGCCAACCATCCCAGTCACTCTCATCCATGCCATCTTCAATGGACACGATGGGGTGCTTATTAGTTAATTCAGTTAAGTAATCTGCAAACCCAGAGGCATCAAATGACTGCCCTTCTCCACTGAGGTTATAAGTACCATTTTCATAAAATTCGGATGCTGCGCAATCTAACGCTAAAGTCACATCAGTGCCTAATGCATAGCCAGCATACGCTACGGCTTCAGCAATAACATCCAGTGCCGCTTCGTTTGAAGGCAAGTTAGGCGCAAATCCCCCTTCGTCCCCTACTGCAGTGCTTAAACCTCGATCACTCAGCACTTTCTTAAGGGCATGAAAAATTTCTGCACCACAACGCAGAGCCTCTGAAAAATTTGGCGCACTCACAGGCTGCACCATAAATTCTTGGATATCAACATTATTATCAGCGTGTTCTCCACCATTGATAATATTCATCATTGGCACGGGCATGCTGTATTGACCCGCGGTCCCATTGAGCTCAGCAATGTGCGCGTATAAAGGCAAATCTTTATATATTGCTGCAGCTTTAGCTGCTGCCAGTGATACCGCAAGAATAGCGTTGGCACCGAGAACTTCTTTGTTTTCTGTCGCATCCAATTTGATCATAGCCTCATCCAAAGCCTGCTGATCAGTTGCATCCATGCCTCTCAAGCACTCTAATATGGGCCCATGAATGCCAGCAATAGCTCTTAGCACTCCCTTACCTAAATAGCGAGCCTTGTCTCCATCGCGAAGCTCTAGGGCTTCTCTGGAGCCAGTGGATGCGCCAGAAGGAGCACAAGCAGAACCAAACGCTCCACCTGCAAGCAACACATCTGCCTCAATGGTAGGGTTACCACGCGAGTCCAGCACTTCTCTTGCCTTAATGTCGGCAATTAATTGGTCCAAGATTTACTCCTATGTGTTTTTTCAATTAATAATTTACTTAGTGTAAAGGTCTACTTTTCAGCCTGAATAACGGCTGCACCCACAAACCCTTCAAACAGGCCATGGCCCGCACGCGGTGTAGAAGTGAATTCTGGATGAAACTGGCAGGCCACAAACCAAGGGTGATCTGCAATTTCAACCATTTCCACCAAGCTGCCGTCCATAGAACGACCAGAAAACTTCAACCCCACCGCTTCTAGCTGCTCAACAAAGGTATTGTTAACTTCGTAACGATGACGATGGCGCTCTGTAATGACGTCTTGTTGATAGCACTGGTGAGCCAAAGACCCTTCTTGTAAACGGCATTGCTGGGCGCCCAAACGCATGGTGCCACCTAAATCTGAACCTTCTGAGCGCTGCTCAATGTGTCCAGCCTCATCGGTCCATTCGGTGATTAGACCCACCACACAATGCTTAGAGTTGGCATCAAACTCACTGCTGTTAGCATCATTCCATCCTGCCACATTGCGAGCAAATTCAATCACTGCCACTTGCATCCCAAGGCAAATACCTAAATATGGTATTTTATTTTCACGTGCATATTGCACTGTCTTTATTTTACCCTCTGTACCGCGCTCTCCAAAACCACCCGGTACAAGGATTGCGTCCACCCCTGCTAACAAACTGACACCCTGCATTTCAATGTCTTCAGCGTCGATGTAGCGCGTATTGACCTTGGTATGGGACTTAATACCCGCATGGCTGATCGCTTCAATTAACGACTTGTAAGCATCTAACAACTCCATGTACTTGCCAACCATAGCAATAGTCACTTCACGCTTAGGATTCAGTTTGGCTTGCGCTACTGCATCCCATTCAGTTAAGTCAGCTTCCTTACAATCTAAACCAAACCGTTGCGTCACAATTTCATCTAAACCTTGCGACTTTAATAAACTTGGGATCGTGTAAATGCTCTCTGCATCAGGCAATGAGATCACTGCTCGCTGTTCCACATTGGTAAATAAGGCGATCTTGCTGCGCTCAGGGGCTTCAATAGCCACTTCAGAACGACACACTAAAATATCAGGTTGAATACCAATAGAGCGTAACTCCTTTACGGAGTGCTGCGTTGGCTTAGTTTTAGTTTCACCAGCAGTCGCAATGTAAGGTACTAAAGTGAGGTGCATAAAAAGCGCTCGGTTAGAACCCAGTTCGAATTTCATCTGCCGGATCGCTTCTAGAAAAGGCTGCGATTCAATATCACCTACGGTACCACCAATCTCTACCAATGCAATTTCTGCACCTTCCGAACCCCTGTAGACACGGCGCTTAATTTCATCGGTAATGTGAGGAATAATTTGCACTGTGCCGCCTAAATAATCACCCCGGCGCTCTTTTCGTAACACATGCTCATACACACGACCGGCAGTGAAATTATTGCGCTTAGACATTTTAGTATCAATAAAACGCTCATAGTGCCCCAAATCCAAATCAGTTTCAGCACCATCTTCAGTGACAAAAACTTCACCATGCTGGAAAGGACTCATGGTGCCAGGATCAACATTGATGTACGGGTCTAATTTCAACATAGTGACCTTGAGACCCCGGGCCTCTAGAATGGCGGCTAGAGAAGCCGAAGCAATGCCCTTTCCTAAAGAAGAGACAACGCCGCCAGTAACGAAGATGAAACGAGTCATGAAATACCCTATGTCTTATATGACGTGTCACACGTCGATTTGAATTAAAACACGACAGAAAAACCACACCAATACCCCACAACTAGAGCGAACAAGTGTCCACTTTTTAGCAAGCGGGTGGAAATGCCTAACGTTTATAAATTTTTGACGCGCATTACAGGGTCTGTTTCCAGCATGTGTATTACGACTTAAGATGGGAGAGTAGGATACCAGAAAAGGCTAATCGGAACAATCAAAAGCTTTGTTTTTAGTGGCCGTTTCCCAGCCCCAAGCAGGTGCACCTATCGCCGCTTCAAAACCAAAATTGACCCACAAATCTGCCACCATAGCGAGTCTGCCATTGACATAAAACAAAGGTAATTTATCGCGCTCCCATGCTGGCACTCTGGCTTCTTGAAGCAGCTTCTTAAGACTTTGGCTATGATTCCGCCCCAAGGGTTTGCATCGTTCGCCACCCACCCTAAAGCGCCGTTCCAAAAGATCACCTTGAGCTAAAAAAAGCCCCCACTCGGCGCCTTCAACGATTCTCAAATCCCCTTCAGGTAGGGAAATCAATCCAGCTGATAGGGCATTTGAATCTATGCTTCCACTCCAATTAACAGCAGTTTTCTCAGATTGATCTGCTCCATACCTCAACAACAAGTCACCTCGATGACGACGTAAGCACCAAGCTCCAAGCTGCATATAAGGCTGACGATCGGCGGCACTGAGGATAAAGTCCCTATCGATCGTTTGCATCACTGCATAATCAGGCATAGGCACATTTTGAAGACGCAACCAGTAACGCAGAACATTGTAACGCCGAGGCTGGCTCAATGTCTGTATGTCTGCACACGAGATGCACCCGCCTATTTCTGTTTCTCTGTGGATCAATTTAAAGTCAATGGCCGCAACTTCATCTAACAAGACTTGTGTATCTGTCATTAAAGAAGTTACTTTGGCTACCTGCTGATCTAATGCCGGCCACCTATTTCGCAACCATGGCAACACTTGATGACGTAAATAATTACGATCAAAATCATGGTTTTGATTACTTGGATCTTCGTTCCAAGTTAAGTTATGGGCTTGAGCATAGGCATAAAGATCAGTCTGTCGAACGAGCAACAGTGGTCTGACTAGGCAGCCTAAACCTAGCTGACGCTGCTGAGGCATGGCGCGCAAACCATTTACTCCAGCGCCACGCAATAACCTTAAGAATAGGGTTTCACTTTGGTCATCAGCGTGCTGCCCTAACAAAAGTACCTCACCCACCTTTAAGTGCTGCTTAAAACTCTCATAGCGCGCATTTCGAGCTGCCGCTTCTAAACCGAACTGCTGTTGTTCTAGCGGGCTAAGGGTGACTTTATGGCTGATGCAGACGACACCATATTGCTGGCATTTTTTTTCAACATCATGCTGCCAATGGTCTGCTTGTAATTGCAGGCTATGATTAATATGAATCACACCCAAGGGTGGGCAAATATGATCTTCCTGAAGCTTAACAAGGGCATGTAATAGGCTCATAGAGTCTAATCCACCACTCACAGCAACCCACCATTTGGAGGCTTTAAGATGGGGTTTTAAAGCACCTGCGCTAGTGACTAGTTGCTGGTGAGAGAATTGCATAGGGAAATTTTAGGCCCTAAGGAGTGGCCTAAGAACTTAGACCATAAGACATTAGGCGCTTGTAACGGCGGTCTAGCAGAGCATCAGTTTCCATCGGTTCAAGCTCAGCTAACTGACTGATCAGTGTCGATTTAATGCTTGCTGCAATGAGTTCAGCATCACGATGAGCGCCACCCAGAGGCTCTTTGATGACATGATCAACTAAACCTAAATCATATAAACGAGCCGATGTTATACCCATAGCGTTAGCAGCATCAGCAGCGAAATCTGCACTTTTCCATAAAATAGAGGCGCAGCCTTCTGGCGAGATCACGGAGTAGGTGGAGTATTGCAACATATTAAGTTGGTCACACACCCCAATCGCCAAAGCACCCCCAGATCCACCCTCTCCAATCACTGTAGAAATAATCGGCGTTTTGAGACCTGACATTTGAGCAAGGTTAAAAGCAATGGCTTCACTTTGACCTCGTTCTTCGGCATCAATACCAGGATAGGCACCCGGGGTGTCGATGAAAGTTAAGATAGGCATTTTGAATCTTTCAGCCATCTTCATCATACGCAAGGCTTTGCGATACCCCTCTGGGCGTGGCATGCCAAAATTACGTGCCACTTTTTCTTTCGTAGATCGGCCTTTTTCTTGACCCATGGCCATAACGGCTCTTCCATTAAGCCGGCCAATACCGCACACCATGGCAAGATCATCACCAAAGTGACGGTCTCCATGCAACTCATCAAACTCATCAAAAATAGTCTTAATATAATCGATAGTATGAGGACGCTGGGGATGACGAGAAACTTTAGATACTTGAGCTGCGCTTAAGTTAGAGAAAATGGATTCCGTTAGGCTAATGCTCTTATCGGCAAGTTTAGATATTTCTTCGCTGATATTAAGATCATTGTCGTTGCCTACTAAGCGCAAGGCTTCAATCTTGGCTTCAAGGTCAGCGATAGGTTGTTCAAAATCGAGATAATTTGGATTCATAGGGCCTAACTTTAAAGGTGTAACGGGTCAATATTGAGGTCATTATAACCTATATTTTGCACATTTTATAATTTGCGGTAGCGCATTTTGACAGCATGAGCCCCTAACAGATAGACCAACTCTTGTAGCATGTCATCTCCGACTTCTAAACGCCAAGGTGAGGCGCAGCGTATGACTCCTCGCCCAACACTATTTTCATATTGCAACTCGAGTTTTGCCGCAGGTTTATCACCATAGACTTGATGGGGAGAAAGAATACCCAGTAGTTGCTGCAAACCTTTACCTTGGGCAAAGTCAGGTGCTATGGATAAGCGCAGGCCCTTAGAAAAGACTGTGCGCGCTTGAGGCATCGTAAGAATCTGCTGGGCACTGACTTTAAGACCGCCAGAATAATCATCTTCAGACACCTCACCTTCAACAATCAGCAACCGATCAGTTTGCAATAACTCCCGATACTTTTCATAGGTATCACCAAATAGGGCAACATCAATCCTTGCTCTTCTGTCATCTAAGGTTAAGAAAGCAATAGTTTTACCACGCTTAGTTTTCATAGTTCGGCTTGCAACTACTAAACCAGCAATCCATTGCTTATCTTTTTTCGCCATCAACTGATCTAGGCGGCAGCGCAAAAAACGCCCCAGCTCATGATCATAACTATCAATAGGGTGGCCTGTTACATATAAACCTAAAGTGTCTTTTTCACCTTTAAGACGTTGTTTAAGGGTAAGAGACCTCGTCGTAATGTGGCGCTCATACGCCAACTCCAAACTCGCTGCATCATCGGCTGTCGCAGCAATTTCGCCAAACAAGTCCATCATTCCTGCGTCACTATTGCGCTCGCTTTGGTCTGCCGATTGCACAGCATCAGGAATCGCACTATAGAGCACCGAACGCTCTTTATTCGGCACTAGATTATCTAATGCACCACTGGCTACTAAGGCTTCTAACACCCGCTTGTTAATTTTTTTACTGCCGACCCGCTTGCAAAAATCAAACAGGTCTTTAAAGTCTCCAGATGTTTCTCGTGCTTCTATAATGGCAGCCACTGGACCTTCACCTACGCCTTTGACTGCGCCTAGACCATAGACCACTTGGTTAGCTGAATTCACGGTAAATTTATAATGGCTTTCGTTCACATTCGGCAAATTGAGCGGCAGCTCCATACGTCGACACTCTTCAACAAATATAACGATTTTGTCGATGTTTTGCATATCTGCTGATAGCACGGCGGCCATAAATTCTGCAGGATAATGATGCTTAAGCCAAGCCGTTTGGTAGGCGACTAAAGCGTAGGCTGCAGAATGCGATTTATTAAAGCCATAGCCAGCAAACTTTTCGACCAGATCAAAAATATTACCCGCTAAACCTTCATCAATGCCATTAGCCACGCTACCGGCTAAAAATCCTGATCGCTGCTTGGCCATTTCTTCTGGCTTTTTTTTACCCATGGCGCGGCGCAACATATCAGCTTCGCCAAGGCTATAGCCTGCCATGACCTGAGCAATTTGCATTACCTGTTCTTGATACAAGATAATGCCATAGGTGGGTTCCAAAACGGGGCGTAAAGAGTCTAACTGATAATCTTCATGGGGCCATGCCAGCTGAGCGCGCCCATGTTTACGATTAATGAAGTCGTCGACCATACCAGACTGCAATGGCCCAGGCCGAAATAATGCGACAAGGGCAATAATATCCTCAAAGTTACTTGGCAATTGACGTTTAATGAGGTCTTTCATGCCCCGTGATTCTAACTGAAAGACACCCGTGGTTTCGGCCCCTTGGAGCAGTTTGTAAACAGGTTCATCTGCCAGCGGAATGGTTTCAATGGCTATGGCTTCTTCACCCTTGGCCTGGCGCCTCTCATTGATCATGCCCATGGCCCAATCAACAACCGTGAGGGTTTTTAAGCCTAAGAAGTCAAACTTCACTAATCCTGCATCTTCAACATCATTTTTATCATACTGGGTCACTAAACCAGATCCGTCGGCGTCACAATATAAGGGGGAGAAATCAGTTAGTTTAGTGGGTGCAATAACAACACCACCCGCGTGCTTACCAACATTGCGAGTCAGGCCCTCAAGCTGATACGCCATGTCCATAATTTCTTGCACTTCATCATTATTTTCAATGAACTCGCGCAGCGTATTTTCTTGTTCTACGGCTTTGCTTAGGGTGATCCCTACTTCAAAAGGAATCAACTTCGACAGCTTATCAGCCAAACCAAAAGGTTTACCCTGAACTCGGGCAACATCACGCACTACCGCTTTTGCCGCCATCGTGCCAAAGGTAATAATTTGAGATACAGCATCCTTACCGTAGGTTTGTGATACGTATTCAATCACTCGATCACGATTGTCCATGCAAAAATCAATATCAAAATCAGGCATTGATACCCGCTCTGGATTCAAGAAACGTTCAAATAAGAGATCATATTTAAGGGGGTCTAAGTCAGTAATCTCCAGCACATAAGCGACTAAAGATCCTGCACCAGAACCCCGCCCTGGCCCCACAGGGATATCGTTATCTTTGGCCCAGTGAATAAAATCCATAACGATGAGAAAGTAACCTGGAAAACCCATTTGACAAATAATATTGAGTTCAAATTCAAGCCGATCATCGAATATTTTACGTTGCGCTTGGTACTTTGGATCCGTAGCATCCAGAATAACCTTGAGGCGCTTTTCCAAACCATCGCGAGACACCTTACCAAAAAATTCGTCCATGGTCAGACCGTCTGGCACAGGAAAGTTAGGCAAAGAATAATGGCCCAATTGAATGTCTAAATTGCAGCGCTTCGCAATCTGTACACTGTTCTCTAGGGCAGAAGGTAAGTCAACAAACAGGGCCTGCATCTCCTCAGCACTGCGCAAGTATTGTTGATTAGAGTAGGCCTTTAACCTTCGTGGGTCGTCCAAAGTCATGCTCTGGTTGATACACACACGGGTTTCATGAGCCTCAAAATCTTCGGCAGAAACGAACATCACATCGTTAGTAGCGACGATGGGGACCTTCGCTAATTGTGCAAGCTGTGCCGATAGATGCAGGCAATCTTCATCGTATTGTCGCCCTGTGCGCTGAACCTCTAGATAAAATCGGTCACCAAAGAGGCCTATCCAGTAGCGCAAAATTTGTTCCGCTTCGGCCACTCCACGGTTAATTAACGCTCGGCCAATTTCTCCTTCAGCTGCCCCAGACAAAACAATAAGGCCCTCACTTTTATCAGCTAGCCATTGCTTTTGAATAATAGCTTTACCATCGATTTGGCCTTCCTGAAATGAGCGAGACACCAATTCAGTGAGATTGAGGTAGCCTTTGGAGTCCATAGCCAATAATGTCATGCGGCTAATAGTGGCGTCTGCTTCAGTGGTTTCTGCGATAAAAACATCGCAACCACAGATCGGTTTAATACCCGCACTTTGAGCAGCTTTATAAAACTTTATCATGCCACTCATGGTCGATTGATCAGTTAATGCAATGGCTGGCATTTGCTCTGCCTGTAAGGCTTTCATCAGCGGTTTAATGCGAATCATGCTATCAATCAATGAAAATTCGGAGTGCATACGCAAATGCACAAAGGGCACAGCTTGGGTCATATTAAGTTCCAATTAAACGTCTTACGGGGGCAAAACTGCGCCTGTGCTGAGGGCTGACACCATATTGCTCTAACGCCTTTAAGTGCGCCGAGGTGGGGTAACCTTTGTGCTTATCTAGGCCATAGTGAGGGTATAAAGTGTGCCATTCTAGCATCTCCCTATCGCGCGTTACTTTAGCAATAATTGAAGCTGCACCAATACTGATTTCTTTGGCGTCGCCTTTAATAATGGCTTCACTTGCACACGTTAACACGGGGCAACGATTACCATCAATAAGAGCCAAGTCAGGTTGCCGACTCAATGATTCTACGGCACGCTGCATAGCCAGCATGCTCGCCTGCAATATATTCAACTGATCAATTTCTTCAACACTAGCGCGGCCTACACCGACACTAATAGCACGAGCATAAATCTGATCATATAACTTTTCTCTGACTTTTTCTGTCAACTTTTTAGAATCTCCCAAACCCTCAATCGGTGCTGAGGGGTTCAATATCACGGCCGCTGCAACCACGTCACCAAATAATGGTCCTCGGCCAGCTTCATCAACACCACAAATTACACCAACTCTAGATTCAGTGAATAACAGACTTTCAACACCAATCATGACTTGAACCCTGAGCCAAACTCTTTGTTACACTGGTTAACCACCTCTATCACAGCCTTCGCTGCACCCACATCTGCTCCACAAGCCAATTGTTGATGTATATCCTGAAACTGACTACGCTGTTTTTGAGCTGTCGCTTGGTCAACTAATAAGGTTTGTAAATGATTGGCAATGCGCTGCGGTTGAACTTGATGTTGGAGCAATTCTTCCACTACTTTGTGGCCCGCCAGTAAATTAGGCAAGCTCACAAAAGGGACTTTAAGTTTGCGTTTGAATAAAGCGTAACTAATGGGACTTAAACGGTAACAAACCACCATGGGCTTTTCAAACAATAACGCTTCTAAGGTGGCCGTCCCAGAGGCTACCAGAACAGCGTCTGCAGCTGCCAGAACCCTATGTGACTGTTCTAGGACAAGCACTATCTTTAGCTGTGGATAGCTCTGCAATAACGTCAGTAACTGCTGATGTCGTTGCACATTTGCTGCAGCTAAAACCAATTGCAAGTGTGGCATTTGACTTTGCAATATAGCCGCTGCCGCCAAGAAATCAGGGGCTAGCTTTTGCACTTCCATAGCTCTGCTACCGGGTAACAAAGCCAGCACTGGCTGGTCTTTTAACTGTAATTGATGTCGAGCTTGCTGCAGCGTTAATGGGCCTGGAATAACATCAGCTAAAGGGTGGCCAACAAATGTAGCAGGAATCTGGTGGCGTTCATAATAAGGCACTTCAAAAGGCAATAAAGCCAGCACTCGATGGCATGCTTTAGCCACAGTAAACACCCGATCTTCACGCCAAGCCCAAACAGATGGGCTTACATAATGAACAGTTGGAATGTTATTCAATTTCAATTGAGTTTCTAAAACAAGGTTGAAGTCCGGCGCATCAATACCAACCATGGCCATTGGATGGGTTTGGGTATAACGCTTAATGAGTCGTCTTCGTAGCATCAATAATTCGGGTAAACGGCCCAAAACTTCAACCAAACCCATGACTGAGAGACGCTCCATGGGCACTAGGCTTATGAAACCAAGCGCTATCATTTGTGGACCACCAATGCCTTCAAATTTAAGATCTGGCCGCTGCTTTAACAAAGCACGCATTAGGCCTGCCCCCAATATGTCTCCTGAGGCCTCACCTGCAACAATGACAATGGTGTTATCTGACATGGACAACCTGCTAGCGAATGATACCGCGGCTCGTATTTTTCAAAGAAGCAATGAGCACCGACAGATCATCGCCGTCAACAGACATCTCTTGCAAATGATCGATAGCAGTGTCTAGGCTTAGTCCTTGGCGATAGACTATTTTATAAGCTTGGCGCAAAATCTTAATGCTACCATCACTAAAGCCACGGCGCTTTAGGCCTTCTGTATTCATACCATGGGGTGATACTGAATTGCCATTGGCCATAACAAAAGCTGGTATATCTTTCAGCACAACACTGCCAGCCCCAGTCATGCAATGGGGGCCAATGTGACAAAATTGATGAACCGCAGTAAAGCCACCTAAAATAGCATAGTCGCCCACTTTAACATGTCCTGCTAAGGCAACATTGTTAGCCACAATAACATAGTCACCCAAAACACAGTCATGGGCTACATGCACATTTGCCATGAGTAAGTTATGGTTACCAATTAGCGTTACACCCGCATCTTGAACTGTGCCACGATGTAAGGTGCACCCTTCACGTATGACATTATGGTCGCCAATTTCTAGGCGTGTGGGCTCACCGTTATATTTCATATCTTGGCAAGCTTCGCCAATGGAGCTAAATTGGAAAATATGGTTATTACGCCCTATGCTCGTTGGGCCTTTAATCACCACATGCGACTCTAACTTAGTGCCCGCTCCCAACTCAACGTTGGCGCCGATGACAGTATACGGACCAATTTCCACGTCTGCAGCGATACGAGCGCTAGTATCAATAATAGCGGTTTCATGAATTAATGGCTGGTTCACTCAACCTTCCTATCTGCACATAAAATGGTTGCCGAAGCCACCAACTGGCCATCCACACTGGCCCGGCATTCAAACTTCCAAATACCACGTTTTTCAGAAACGATAGCCGCATCTAATTGAAGTTTATCACCAGGCACTACAGGACGTTTAAATCGTAATTTATCAGAACCCACAAAATAATAAATAGATCCGTCTTGTGGGGTTTTATCCATGGTCTTAAAACCAAGGATCCCTGCAGCTTGGGCCATCGCTTCTATCACTAAAACACCAGGCATTACCGGATGATCAGGGAAATGTCCATTAAAGAAAGGTTCATTCACTGTAACATTTTTATAGGCCACTATGGAGTCACCTAAATTCAACTCTGTGACTCTATCGACTAATAAAAATGGGTAACGATGAGGTAAATACTCTCTAATTTCTTTGACATCCATAACCATGGTTGTACATTCCTTTTGAAGTGCTTTTGATATTGATCAGTTACGTAGCTGCACAATTTCTAATTCGAGTTGTTTAAGGCGCTTGGCCATCTGGTCAAGCTGCTTGAAACGCGTGGCGTTGCGGCGCCATTTTTGATTCTTATCTAACCCTGTACCCGATGAATAGGCCCCAGGCTCAGTAATAGAATGTGTGACTAAAGACATGGCCGTCACATGCACACCATCCACTAGGGTTAAATGCCCAGTAATGCCGCAGGCACCGGCTATGGTGCAGTGCTTGCCTAATTTTGTACTGCCCGCAATCGCAGTGCAACCTGCGATCGCAGTGTAATCACCCAGCACTACATTATGGGCAATTTGTACTTGGTTATCTAGCTTAACACCATCGCCTATAATAGTGTTATCTAAAGCCCCACGATCTATGGTGGTGCCAGCACCCACTTCAACATAATCACCTATAATGACACCACCTAATTGGGCGATCTTAACCCAGTCGGGGCCATCCTTAGCAAAACCAAACCCATCGGCGCCAATCACTGCGCCGCTGTGAATCCTGCAGTGGGCACCCACCTCAATGTCATGATACAAGGCCACGTTAGCTGCAATGATAGTGTGTTCTCCAATCTTAGAATGCGACCCCACCACACTGTTTGGACCAATAGAAACATGATTTCCTAGATTTACATAGGGTCCTATTACAGTGCCTGCCGCTAAATTAACGCCACGACCAAGCACAGCCGTGGGGTCGACTTGGGCCGTTTTATCAATGGCACTATAATAAGGCATGGGCGCAAAAGATTGTGAGAGTTTTGCATAGCCCAAGTAAGGGTTTTCTAAAACGAGGCAGTGTCCAGAAAACAGCTGAGCTTGATCGGCATGCAAAATAACCGCTCCTGCTTGGCTCGAATCTAGCTGGTGCGCATACTTCATATTAGCCAAAAAGCTCACTTGATGAGGTAATGCAGAGGCCAAGGTGGCTAAGCCAGAAACAAGGTGGTTTGAGTCACCTTCTAATTTGGCGCCAATAAGTTCGGCCACAGCACCTAACGTTAACTGATCCACTTATGGCTCCAAATTCAGTAGCTCAACGACCTTAGGAGTAATATCAATCGCGTCACTGTTGTAGATCACAGATTGGCCATTAACAATTAAAGAAATATTGTTTGCTTTGATCAATTGTCGTAATACCTTATCCAAAGCTGGACGCATACTCGCTAAGAATTCTTGCTCGGCTTGGGCTTTGGCGTTTTTTAAGTACTGTTGCAGTTGCTGGAATTCGATGGTTAAAGTTTGAATATCTGCTTCAAGCTGTTGCACTTCATCACTACTCATTAGGTCTTTGTCAGCCACCATACGCTGCTGTGTGGCCTGCAATTTTTTGCCAATAGTATCAAAGCGCAGCGCTTGAGGTTCGAGTTTTGCCGACAGGCTTTTCCCTAAAGCGATGGCTTTTCCTGTAGCAAAAATAGCCTGTTCTACTTTGAGCACAACAATAGCATTGGCTAAGACCCATTGTGGCAAACTCAAGCAGAGGACAAAGGCCACAGTATTGAAAATTAACTTCACTTTATTCATTATTATTCCTTGTGAGGCTGGGTTAGAACGAGCGACCTAATGTAATATGCGTTGACTGTGTTAAGTCACCTGTTTTTTGTTTTAACGGAGTTGCCACAACTAAGGTTAAGGGTCCCACTGGCGTCAGCCACGCTAGGTTTAGACCACCAGCAGATCTTAGATCGGCTGCTGAGAATTCCCCAGTTGTATGGACGTTACCTACATCAACAAACAATGATGTACGTACTGATGGATTATCATTGAACAGTGGAAAAATTAACTCTGCAGAGGCGGTGGTAAGCAATTGGCCACCCAATGGCTTGCCATTCGAGGCACTTTTAGGACCTAAAGCGTTATTAGAAAAACCACGCACACTGCCGAAACCACCGGCAAAGTAGTTGGCAAAGAAGGGGGTCGTGCTAGTAGAGCCATAGGCACCAATAACGCCCAGTCGAGCCCCTGTGGAAAAGACAAGAGTTTCTGTGTAATTCATAGGTACAAAGTTACGATAATTATAACTCAGTTGATAAAAGTTCAAGTCACTGTTGGGCAAGGCCAAGTCTAGGTTAACCCCGTGTGAGGAGCCGTTTGTTGGGTACCAAAAGTCATTTAATGTATTGTTGTTCCAATTTACTGAGGTTTTAAATTGCTTATACTGCTTTCCCTCTGCTGCTACAAAAGCGGTCGCCTCGGAGGCAGCAGCTGTGCCTAGCTCTAAGTCAATACGCTGATATCCCAACTTAAAGTCCAAACGAGTGTGATCGTTAATTGGGTACCCAAAACGCATATCAAAACCTATCGTATCTGTGGCGAAGTTACTCACATCAACTTTGGAAAAGTCTCGCTTGGTATAGTACACATCAGCACCTCTACTAACACCATCCACAGTGTAATACGGATTAAGGTAGCTAAATTTATAGGAATCGGTGCTGCTGCTTGATGTAAAAGATGCTTCCATCTTATTGCCCGTGCCCAAAAAGTTATTTTGATTCACTGAACCACCAAAGAAAGCGCCTTCGCCATCACTGTATCCTAGCATGATAGACCAATCTGCAGTCAGTCCTTCTTCGACTTCAAAGTCTACATCTAACTGGTCATCAGTACCTGATACAGGCACTGTTTCTACGGCTATATTATTGAAGAAACCTAAGCGTTGAAGACGTAATTTTGATGCTGTGATATCTGCCATAGAAGCCACACCACCTTCCATCTGCCGCATCTCACGGCGCAAAACGTCATCACTGGTGCGAGTATTACCACGGAAATTGATGCGGCGCACATAGGTGCGTTTGCCCGATCTAATCTGATACTGGACGTCAACCGTTTTGTCTGCTTCATTGACTAGAGGAACGGGTTCGACATCGGCAAAGGCAAATCCATTATCTCCAAATAATTGACGCACGTCTGCTGCAGCATCAATTAGCCTTTCCCGAGAAAATATTTGACCCGAGTCGGCATTAATAAGGGGCCATATCTGTGCTTCTTCAATATCATATTGGCCTGCCAAACTTAGTTTGCCTATATTATATTGAGCGCCCTCAGTGACGTTGATGGTAATAAAAACATCCGCTTTATCTTCAGAAATCGCCACTTGGGTGGATTCAATATTAAACAGAACGTAGCCTTTATTTAAGTAATAAGAACGGATATTTTCTAGGTCTGCCGTCAGTTTTTCGCGGGAATACTGATCATCCTTTGTAAATAACGTCCAAAAGCCAGGGGTTTGTAGGCTCATTAGCTCGATTAACTGATCATCAGCAACACTGTGATTGCCAATAATATTAATGTAGCCAATTGAAGAGGTGACGCCTTCATTAACTTTAACATCAATGGAAACACGATTTTCACCTAAGTCCTTGACCACAGACTCCACTAACACAGCGTATCTTCCTTGGCGGTTATATTGCCGCTCGAGCTCTAACTCTATCTGAGCCAAGGTAGCGCGTTTGAATATCTCTCCTTCCTTCAGCCCTGCAGCACCTAGGCCTAAGCGAAGGTCTTCAGTTTTAATAATTGAATTACCTTTAAGACCAATAAAACCAATGGCTGGGCGCTCTTGCACAACTACCAACAATAAATTACCTTCTTGCTCCAACCGAATATCTTCAAAAAAGCCACTTTTAAATAACGTTCGAGTGGCATAAGCAAGGGTGCGCTCATCTGCGGTATCACCCACTTTTAAAGGCAATTCTGCAAAAGCTTGGCTTGACGAAAGCCTCTGTAAGCCTTCAATGCGGATGTCTTCGATGGTGAAGCCCAAAGCCAAGGCCACATGTGAAGTCATCAACGTGCAGCTTAACAACACACCTAAAATTATTTTTTTCATATTTCTACTAACCTAAAATAAGATTAAAGTCGCATCAGATCATTAGCCACTGCGATAATCATAATGCTAAACACTAACGCCATACCAATCCGTAAACCGATCGCTTGGATATTTTCAGGCACTTTACGACCCGTGACGACTTCTACAAGGTAATATAACAAATGTCCGCCATCCAGCATAGGAACTGGCAATAGGTTTAGTACACCTAAACTGACACTCAAATAAGCCATGAAGCTAATAAAGGCAATAACACCAGATTCCGCCGAGGCTCCAGCAATTTTAGCAATACTAATGGGCCCACTTAAATGCTCAATAGAAACAAGACCTTGAACCATGCGGCCTAAAAAACTTAGGGTCAAGGCGGCCATTTCCAAGGCCTGCTGACCACCCGCAACCAAGCCATCAAACACACCCAGTTGCTGTTGAAAGCGCATAGACTGGGGCCACTCAATAGCCGCCACACCAATACCGATTCGGCCGACACGCTTGCCCACCTCGTTAACATAAGATCCCAGCTGGACGGGCACTTCTAGACGCTGCGACGATCGCTCAAGGGTTACCATAACGCGCATGTCTGCATGGCCTTGAATAAATTCAACAAACTCGTTGTAACCCACCATAGGTTGGTTATTGAGCGCTAGTATCGTGTCACCTAACTTTAAACCCGCTATCTCTGCAGCTCCTAGAGGGACAATATGGTTGAGCAACACTGGTACATCTGGCCGCCAAGGCTTTAAACCCAACTGGCCCAAAGGACTCACTTGCACAGAAGCTGACATCCACTGTGTTACTGCAAACAAACGCTCTTCCTGGCTGTCTAAAACTGGTAGTGTATCCAATTGATTAACCAAAAGGGCTTGTTCTTGCAATACCTGCTCATCAAGTGCCTGGATGGATAGCCTGATACTGGCTGTTTCACCGATGCGTTTAGCAAGGGCAATATTAACAGCCTCCCATGTGGGAGTTGCATGACCATCAATAGCTATAATGCGTTGCGGCAATTCAAAGCCAAGCTCCCCTTTATCAATGGCCACAGCCACAGGGATCAACTGAGGGGTACCCACCACGTGCACAAGAGCATAAAGCAATCCAGCAAATATCAGATTCACTAGAGGCCCCGCAACTACAATCGCAATGCGCTGCCAGGGTGATTTCTGATCGAAGGCGCTACTCAGATGCCTTGCATCTACCTCATCATTGCGCGAGTCTAACATACGCACATAGCCTCCTAAGGGCAGCCATGCAAATACATATTCAGTACCATCTTTACCTAGTTTTCTAAGGATAGGGCGTCCAAATCCGACAGAAAAACGGATGACTTTTACGCCACACCATCGTGCCACAAAGTAATGACCCGCTTCATGCACAGTCACAAGCACCGCTAAAGCAAAGAGAGTTGTTAAAATAGTTATTGCCATTATATGATCAAACCCTATTTATCAAAAAAAATAAGACACAAGGCAAACACTGGCGCCGCCGCTGTTAAGCTATCAATACGATCCATAATTCCACCATGCCCTGGCAATATTGAACCACTATCTTTAATGCCACATTGGCGCTTAAACATGCTTTCAGTTAAATCCCCAACTACAGAGACAAACAACAGCACTAAGGCTAGGATATAAATACCAAAGGATAGGTTTTGGGAAAAGTGAAGGTGTTGTTGGGTCGTCATAGTGACCAAAAGGACGGTCACAGCGGCCCCACCAACGCCCGCCCACGATTTAGCAGGACTGACACGGGGCATAAGTTTGCGTTTACCAAATCGCTTGCCCGCAAAATAAGCCCCCGTATCTGCGCCCCATACCAACAAAAACATATAAACAATCAGCCAAGGGCCTTGGGTCAATTCGCGAATATAGACCATCGCAGCCCATGTTGGCACCAGTACCAAGAAGCCAACCACACCCTTGCTTACGCGCCCACACCAGAGCGCAGAAGCTCTGGGGTAAAGCATGACTAACATAGTCGCAATTAGCCACCAAACAGACGCAACAAAAAAAATCGCCCATTCGACGTAAGGTAGGGTTTTCTGCACCACCACAATAGCAAATAGAACTGCCAAAATATAAACTGTGCGCTGGGTTCGGCTCACCAGTCGCATCATTGCCGTCCATTCCCAAGCCGCTATCAGCACGATAAGGGCCATAAATGAAGCAAACGCTTGAGGGGATAAAAAGAATACCGCTGCTAATGTAAGTGGCGCAATAATCAAAGCGGTAGCAATTCTAGATTTCAGCATATTATTGTTTTATATTGGATCAAAGGGATTAGCCTATTCTTGGTGAAACATTTGATTCTTGTTGCACTAATTGCCCATCTGTTTGGCCAAATCTTCTTTGTCTCTGACCAAATTGAACCAAAGTATCTACCATTTTTTGATGTTTAAATTCTGGCCAGAGCGTATCAACAAACACCAATTCTGCATAGGCCATTTGCCAAAGCAAAAAATTACTGATGCGCTGCTCTCCACTAGTGCGGATGCATAAGTCAATAGCTGGTAAGTCCCCCAAACACAGATACTTAGCAAAATCACCCTCACATATGCTGTCTGGGGTGTGGCCTGTCTGCTGGAGCTCTATGGACATTTTTTTAGCCGCTTCTAGAATATCCCAACGACCTCCATAGTTAGCGGCAATAGATAACTGCAACCCAGTATTAGATCGTGTTTTGGTTTCAGCAGCCGCTATCAGCTTTTGCAGTTCAGGGCTCAGCCCAGCGACATCACCAATAATACGTAAACGAATATTATTGTCATGTAACTTATTGACTTCGCGCTTTAATACGAACACAAACAGGTCCATCAACGCTTTCACTTCAAGGGCAGGCCTGCGCCAATTTTCACTACTAAAAGCAAAAAGAGTCAGGGCTGGAATTTTATAGTGCACCGCAGTTTCAATCACTGCCCTAACAGCACCCACTCCTGCTTTATGGCCCGCCACACCCGTTAAATTCTGATTTTTAGCCCATCGATTGTTACCGTCCATGATAATGGCGACATGCTCGGGCAGCACTTCCAGCTTTTGGGCTAAAATAGTGTGACGCGGGTCGGTCATGTTTTAATCCTTTGGGTGAGCATGATTAGACAGAGTGATATCGATTAGACCTCCATCAAATCCTTTTCTTTGGCAATGAGCGCGGCTTCGATCTTTGCCACATGGGCGTCTGTGACCTTTTGCACCATATCTTCTCCACGGCGCGCATCATCTTCTGAGATATCCTTGTCTTTTAAGAGCTCTTTTATGTCGCCATTGGCATCTCGACGAATACTGCGCACAGACACGCGGGCTTTTTCAGCTTCTTCACGGGCGCCTCGAATAAAACTTTTCCGAGTTTCTTCTGTTAGCGCTGGCATAGGGACTCTAATTAAATCCCCAGAGGTTGATGGGTTGAGCCCCAAATTAGCTTTCATAATGGCTTTTTCTATCTCGGGCACCATGGGCTTTTCCCACGGTGATACGGCTAAACAGCGACCATCTTCAACCGAGATATTAGCCAATTGGTTAAGAGGAGTATCACTCCCATAATAAGACACCATGACACTGTCTAAAATACTTGGATGAGCACGGCCTGTGCGGATGCGTTTAAAAGCTTCACTCAGGGCCGTTACACTCTTGTCCATGCGGCTATCAGCATCTTGCTGGATATCATTAATCATTTCATTCTCCGCCTTTTGGCATTGTCACGTTGACCAAGGTGCCTTCATGACCACCCACCACTAAATTGACCAAGGCCCCTGGTTTATTCATATTAAATACCCGCACGGGCATCTCTTGATCACGGCATAAACACATGGCCGTAAGGTCCATGATACCTAATTGCTTTTCGATTGCTTCATCAAAGGTGATGTAGTCATACTTGACCGCATGGGAATTTATAACCGGATCAGAATCATAAACCCCATCTACTTTTGTGGCCTTCAGAACCACGTCTGCTTCAATTTCTATACCACGTAATGAAGCTGCTGAATCCGTAGTAAAAAAAGGGTTACCAGTGCCTGCAGAAAAAATAACCACATTGCCCTGTGACAAATATAACATGGCATTGCGGCGGTCATAATGATCTACTACCCCGCTCATTGGGATTGCAGACATCACCCGAGTAGTAATATTAGAGCGCTCTAAGGCATCACGCATGGCTAAAGCGTTCATGACGGTCGCCAGCATGCCCATATGGTCGCCCGTTACACGATCCATTCCTGCTTCACTCAGGGCAGCACCACGAAATAAATTACCACCTCCGATGACCAAGCCCACCTGCACCCCAATGCCTACTAACTGGCCAATCTCGAGGGCCATCCGATCTAAAACCTTGGGATCGATACCAAAGTTTTCGCTGCCCATCAGCGCCTCTCCACTCAGTTTAAGCAAAATTCGCTTATACCGAGGCTGTCGCTTATCAGAAACTGGCATTTATTTTCTCCAAAATATTAGTCTACACAAACCCCATTTCAGGTCTCAAAACGTCGCACTTTAAAAACCCTAGAATAGTGACGTATTAGCAGCCCAAGGGCAAGTTAGCCTTGAACTTATATCAAAAAAAAACGCCACCATACTGGACTCATCCAATATGGCGACGCTTTATTCAAGCATAAGAACTTAACCCTTCAGCTGCTGTGCCACTTCTGCTGCAAAATCAACTTCTTCCACTTCAATGCCTTCACCAACTTCTAAACGATTGAAGGCAGTCACAGATGCGGATACAGCGTTCAATAAATCACTGATTTTTTCATCTGGATTTTTGACAAAGGGCTGCTCAGTGAGGCTATTTTCAGCCAAGAACTTGTTAATGCGTCCCATCATCATCTTATCAACGATAGCGTCTGGCTTGCCTGCCATGTCTGGCTGGGCCTTGATAATTTCTTTTTCTTTGTCCACTTCTTCAACCGTCATGTCTTCACGACTAATCACTCGCGGATTAGTGGCGGTCACATGCATGGCAATATCTTTAGCCAACTCACTTTCTCCAGCAGTCAAGGCGATCAGAGTGGCCACTTTATTATTGCTGTGCACATAGGCAGCAACATTAGCCGCTTCAAGCATGACAATGCGACGGGGAGTGATGTTTTCACCAATTTTTTGCACCAATGCCTCACGCGCATCAGATAAATCACCCTGCATTAACACGGCCATATCATCTTGCTTGGCAGCAAACGCTGCATCAGTCACCTGAGTTACAAAAGCTAAGAAACCTTCATCACGGGCAGCAAAGTCCGTTTCTGAGTTCACTTCAACTAACACACCAAAAGAGTTGTCAGCTGCAACCTTTGCACAAACAACACCTTCAGCCGCAGTCCGACCTGCTTTCTTCGCGGCTTTCATGCCACTGGATTTGCGCAAGTCTTCAATCGCTTGCTCAATGTTACCTTCAGCAGCAACAAGTGCCTTTTTACAATCCATCATGCCTAAGCTTGTGCGCTCACGCAGTTCTTTAACCATAGATGCAGAGATTGCAGCCATTAGAAAATCCTCAAATTAGGTTCTCAACGCCCATCTAGACGTTGTTAAAAAAAAGGGAGCCTAGCTCCCTTTTGTGTATTCGCCATGCTAAACCCAAGGTTTAAACTTACTCGGCAGGCGCAGCCGCTTCTTCTTCAGCAACTTCTACGAACTCGCCAGCGACTGAGGAACCGTCGTCTTTGCCTGATGCACATGCATCGGCCATCGCAGAAACGTAAATTTCTATGGCGCGCAACGCATCGTCGTTGGCAGGGATTACGTAATCGATGCCATCAGGGTTGCTGTTTGTATCAACGATCCCAATGACAGGAATACCCAGTTTGTTAGCTTCGTTAATGGCAATGCGCTCATGCTCTACATCAACCACGAATAGAGCGTCTGGAAGACCGCCCATGTCTTTAATGCCGCCGATTGCACGTTCAAGTTTTTCCATTTCGCGCTGACGCATCAACGCTTCTTTTTTCGTTAACTGCTCAGAGGTACCATCGTTGAACTGAGTTTCTAAGGTCCGAAAGCGATTAATTGACTGACGGATGGTCTTATAGTTTGTCAACATACCACCTAACCAACGGTGGTTCACGTAAGGCATACCAACACGGCTAGCGTGTTCTTTGATCAACTTACCCGCCGCACGCTTGGTGCCAACGAATAACACCTTGTTCTTGTTGGAAGCCATGTTCTCAACGATAGCAAGGGCTTCGTTCAAGGCTGGCAAAGTTTGATCAAGGTTGATGATATGTATCTTATTACGAGCACCAAAAATATACTGGCCCATTTTTGGGTTCCAGTAGCGGGTCTGGTGGCCGAAGTGGGCTCCGGCTTTAAGCAGGTCGCGCATACTTACTTTAGTCATGTTAATTTCCTTTGTATGGGTTAGGCCTCCATAAACCCTCGTTCTGCTTATTCTTTGAGTCAAAGAACAATAGAAACCACAGCTCGATCAGAAGTCTTAAAGCAGACCCCCAACACCCAGAACCATGTGCCGGTTTATGTGTGACGTTATAGTTAAGCTCCAAACTCACCGGCCTTTTTTGTCAAAAGACGCCAGTTAGAATTTAGGCGCGCAATTAAACCATAACTAGCTAGTGATCTCAAGCTGAAACAGTCCGTTGTTAGCATGTGATTCATAATAATTGCGCTTTTGAAGACTATTCACACCTCAACAGCCCATCAATTGATAATTATCAAATTACCCAGTAGCGCATAACCCGAGTTGCGCTTATTCTTTAGGGTAAGCTCAGTGCAATCAAAGCCCACCAATTTGCGTCGTAAACGGCTCATAAAAGCTTCTAGAGTATTCTGCCGAGCATGATCTAAATCAATACTCATCACTTCCATAATTTCGTAATACTCTGCCACAGTTGGACTTCTCAAAGCTAAAAATGACAACACCCTAGCTTCATTAGCCGTTAAAAGCACATATTCGTCTTTATGGGCAAGCTTATGGGTTTGCATATTCAGGCTTAACTGCCCAGATACCAACTGCGCCGATGATTCATTAGCGCCAAAAATACCCGACAGGCAGGCCAACAAAGCCTCAGGTTTAAAAGGCTTGGGTAAATACACCATCGCCCCCGATTCATAACCCAACATGAGGTCCTCATTTCTACTCAAAACGCTCATCATAATCACTCGCAGACCGGGCAACGTTCGCAAATAACGCTTTGCGATGCTATACCCTGTCTCGCCAGGCAATTGCACATCCAGCAACAAAAGATCGGGGGCATCACTATTTCCTTGCTCGTCCATGTCTTGTGGATCTGCAAACCAAGTGACTCGATAACCTTCCTCCTTTAAGCGAGACATAATGGCTTTTCCAAGGTCAGGGTCGTCTTCACAAATATAGATTAACGGGGTGGTCATCACTTGAGTCTCACTATTGCCGAAAATACACCCTCATTACACGCTAACGAGAGGGCATATTTATTAGCCTCACAGAGATTTTTTACAATCCATAAACCGAGACCTGTGCCACGGATGCCCTTGGAATTTGGGCCCCGAAAGTATTTATCAGTTAATTCATCAATATTGGACTGAAGTAAGTCGTCAGTCTCATTTTCAATAATTACACATAATCCATTCGTTTTATCTGACCCCACTAATTTTACTTTTATACTCGCATCGTTCGCATACTTTCTCGCATTAGTTAGCAGGTCATGCACAATAACTTCTAAGGCTAACTTATTACCCACAAAGTCAATACAACCATTAGAAGTGAGATCTAACAATCGCTCATCATTATGCAATAATGCCGAAGCGTGCCATTGGTCCTGAATCAATTCAGTGAAAAAAACCTCTTCAGAGCTGACAAAATCAGTGCCAACCCTTCCCATAAGCTCGACTTTGTCGACCACATGCTGAATGTGAGTTAATTGGGCATCCATTTTGTTTCGCAAATCAGAGCCCCCTACGGTAAATCTGAGTGTGGTTAGGGGTGTTTTTATTTCATGAGACAGCATAGAAAGAAAAGCCGACTGCTCCACCAAATCACGCGCAAGTTTTTCATTCGTTAGATGAATGAGGGCCGCTTTCTTGGCCATATTTTGCTGACGACGTTGCAAAATTAGTGTGCGCATCCAAAGCACCTGGCCCATCATAATAATGGTCACCAATGAATAAAAATAAATACCATTAGTTTGAAGGCCGGGGCCAAAGCCTAAACGAGACACACCGGCCAAAACTACAAGCGACATAAAAAACATATAGGGGTTTTTGATTTTTTCAAAAATCAATCCCTGCAAGTGATCTTTTGGCCTGTACCAGGGCACCAACACGATCAGAATAACACCACAAATAACGGTCAGCCCAGCGGCAATAATTAAGGACAGCCTTTGATCACCAAAAAAATAGAATATAAGGTTTATAAAGCTTAACAGCACAACCGCCAAGCAGAACCCCGAAAGCCACGGGATGGTTTTCATATTGCGCAGCAATACCCAATGAAAACCAGCGCCTGTGATAACGACAATGATGACAACTGCACCTAATAAACGGCCATTCAAAGGGTTGAGGTGAGGCCAAATACTGGGGATAAAATGGCTCACACTTAGTAATAGCAAAAACCACACGAGCTGGTGTACTGCAAATGCTAAAAACAGAACTTGCTTAAGCCACATTCCTGCAACCAAAGCTAAACCTGCTGCTAATAAAATTATAGTCAGCACAGCGCCCTTTAGAGCTAAGCCCCATGTATGCTGACTGGCAACCTGCTCAGTAGAAGGATAGCTTAAACGCACATTTAGATTTTGAATCGCTTTAGCATTTAATTGGGCAGTCGCTGCCGCATTGGGCACGTCAAAAATCAATCGATCAATATCATAATGATGATCAAGGGTTTTTGCAGCGACACCACCCCCTTTTATTTGCTGATTAATAAGCTGTCCATTTTGATCAAAGAACTCGACAGCGACGCGCTCTAAATAGACAGGGCTCACACTAATATGCTGCACATCAATTGAAGATTTAAACGAAAGTTTAAAAGTGACACTTTGTCTAATAGAACCTGCCGCAACTCGATGCCCAGGCTGCCAAAGTGGAGCGTCGTCAGGTGCTTTTATGCCTGCATCATGGAGCACCCAAGAAGCTTTCACTCCACGCGTATCTATAGTCTTATTTTGCGTCAGTTGTTGCGCAGCTACAATTAGGCACAGCAACATAAAAATGACTAAAAGTGGTTTTATTTGTGTGTAGTAACGTTTCAATTCCACGATCCAACCTCTTTAACCTAAGGATAATACTGCTAACCCTTCACTAATACGCATTCACTCACCTACTCAGATTTGTATACTAAGTCATATTAAAAAAAGTCGCATTCACTAGCGCTAAAAAAGTCCTCTCAGATTATTATTGAGGCAGTGAGTTGGATTGAATGGCAGATTAAAAATGTGAGGCCTAAGCAAGGAAATAGGCCATGCACTTTTGGGTGTGGGTGCCCTAGCGATGTGTTTGTAAGTTGAAACAGTGGATTAATATTTAACTGGCTTTTGGTGGTCCTATCATGAAGCCATTTCCAGTGGCTGGGCATATCGAATCATGGCATCTTTTGAAGATAAGGAGGCTGACTTTTGTTCGACTATGCTTGCCAGGGTAATCTCGTCGTTGATACCAAAAAACATAAACCTAAGGCTTGTTACTATATTTCGTCCATCCATGTGCCTGCGCACATGGTCTATTTCTGCATTGGCCTTGACTATAAATCC